>MDSY01117486.1_pt1 | contig 16437 bp, 13 predicted proteins | sample 811131 | NCBI WGS metagenome assembly MDSY01 (sample SAMN05326643, study PRJNA326480) | marine metagenome | isolation source: seawater | place: Atlantic Ocean: South West | collected 2010
ATGCATGATAATATGGTGGTTGAACCTTACGGTTCGCGCACTCTGGATCGTTCCAGGTTCGGGGGAAAAAGGTTCATGGGTGGGGGTTCTTTCCCAGAGTTTTTTGTTTCCCAGCAACCTCATGGAACGGGTTGTCTCTCTAAAAGACTACCTCGAGAAGATACAACACAACCGTTGAAAAGGAAAGAAAGATTTTCTCTGGAACCTGACTCCATCTCCGCAGATCTAGCATTGGAAAATAATGTAAGCTTTGGATTAATTTTGAAAAGAACAGCTTCTTATGTTTTTTTCTAGACAAGACCAGGGCACAAAAGTGTTGAAGCCTCCAAAGAAAGAACAATAAAAGGAATCGAGCTTCGCTTAGGCTCAGGACAGAACTTAGCTGTGAGCAAGAAAGATTTGAGGAACAACGAACCTTCTTATGTCAAATATTCTGCATTCGGTAGTGAAGGAAGTGCCAAAATCATAAGAATGCAAGAAGTATCTATCGATCCTCTTGAGCCATCAAAGTTTAGACATAAAAAAGTAAGAGCTATATTATTTTTGTGCATTTCCTTTATAGTTCTTTTAGGTTCCTAAGAGCTCCGGTACAGCTATTCCCGAGACCGTACATCATAGCCCTGAGCGAGAAAAGAGCAGCAGTGTTCCAGAAGAATGGATCATACCAGCTTCGATTTCGAATTGGAAGGTAGGATGTTTCCCTTTTTTGTATCTGTTTATTTTAGAGCAATTACTGTAGAATCCGAAAGGCTATACCATACCTTTAGACAAACGATTAGCGGCCGATGGAAGAAATTTAAATTCATTACAAATCAATGATAAATTTGCAAATCTTTCTGAGGTATACATTTTTTTTTGCTTGGACTACTATATATTATATAACATTCAATTTAATCAGGCCTTATATTTAGCAGAACATAAAGCTCGACAAGCTGTAGAGATTCGAGCTAATATTCAGAAGGAACTGCTAGTAAAGCAGAAGGAAAAAATGGAGTCGGACCTGAGAAATCTTGCACGAATAGCAAAGAAAGAGAAAGAAAAATAGTACTTTTAGCATGCTCGCTTGTATAATTTGATGGGCAAATTCAGATGAAAGAGCTATTTAAATCTTCATAGTACTCAATCAGCTCTTGTGATAGAGAGGGCTTCAAATCTGCAAAAGAAGAAACAAAATCTTCCATTTCGACTACCACTTCTGTCTCGCTAGACCATTGCTTTCTTCGAATGCGTCTTTTGGAAGCTCTCAGCCATGAATCTGCGCACACTGAGTACAAATCTGCACCTGAATATCTTGATGCATGAGTCTCAGCAAATGAAGAAAAATTTATTCCTGGAGCTAATTTCATACGTCTAGTAAGGGACTCCATTATCTGAATCTTGCCCTCAACTGAAGGATCAATTCCCACGTAAATGAGTTTATCAAATCTCCCTGGACGAAGAAGAGCTGTATCTATTCTGTCTGGACGATTTGTAGCACCCATTATAAATATATTTTGGAAATTTAGAACATCATCTATCTCTAGTATCAATTGACTCACAACTCTGGAAGTACTGTTCAGGTTCTCATTTTCAACTCGCTTTGTAGCCAAAGCATCTATCTCATCAAAAAAAATAATAGAAGGAGCCGATATTTTTGCTTCGTGAAAGATTTGTCGTAAGTGTCGTTCGCTTTCTCCCACATACATATCTATGACTTCAGGTCCTTTTATCATAAAGAATTTCAACTCGCACTCATTCGAAATTGCTCGGGCTAATAGTGTTTTGCCAGTTCCGGGCGGGCCATATAGTATCAAACCTTTGTTCTGATTTTCAAATAGCTTATCATACATAGTCGGCAATTTTACAGTGGTTCGGATTAGTTGCTTTGCGGCATCCAATCCTCCAATATCAGACCACGTGACTAAAGATGGTTCAGAATCTGCTGCAATAAATTCATTCTGACTCAGAGGGATAGTTGTTTTTTCTTTCGAATTACGAACATCATGATAGTTGACCTTTATGATATCTGCAATAGACTCTATCATATCCCACCTTGTGAATGATATTAACTGACAGCTAAGTATATTACAAACTCGCTCTGAGATCCGTTCATTTATGTGATGTTTTGAATCTAGCAATGTATTTTTGTCTATATTTGCTTTCCGTTTCTGAACGTAGGTTTCAGAGAAACTGAAGTTTGCAGGTATAAAATAGCTTGAGGTTCTAAAAGGAGTTGATTTTTGCAAAAAATTTTCAACACGTGCAACGCAATTATCCGAACTTGAACCTTTGAACTCCATGAAAGAAGAACCTTTTCCATCACTGCAGCTCAGCGGAGATAGAAATTTAGGGGCTTCTCTCAGTAGCATCATACAATCGTGCATTTCAGAACTTCTCGTTTTTGAAATTGAAGTTATGTGACTCACGTAAGGTTTGACCTGTGATTTGTTTACCATCTTGAATAGACTGTCATTATAAAGATATTGGTGAAATTCCATAAAAAAGTGGAGCTCCTTTATGCATAACAGATTGCAGTAAGAGTTAAACATTGAATCCTTCAACTTTTGCAAGTGCCTTATGAGATGTTCTTTCGCGACTCCCAAAACAATTTCATGGAAAGAATATGAAATGAATTTTGTACCAAAATGGTGCAGTTCCTTCAAGTTAGGGTATAAGCTGCATACACTAGGTGAATCAAGTTGTATCAACAGATTAAAAATTCTCGTGTACTTTTCACGCCCTTCTTGAGCAACTCTGTCGGACAATGAGATGGGCATGAATCTTTCAGCCTCAGATGTATTCGACACCCTGGTTAAGTATTGAAGCAAAGAAAGTACGTCTTTATTCGCAAGATTATTAGTTTTTGACTCTACTTGCATCAAAAATTGCTTCGTAGGGTGCAAAGTCATTCGATAACCAATCGCCGTTCTCTTAATTTGCTTTTGTGCAACTATCATCATATATTTGTTTTCTGCTTTGTTTTTCAACGATAACGAATCAACACTCAGGAGTAAGTCATTCACACGCGTTTTTTTTCTAGTAGCAACTAGAATAGTTTGAGTTATTATTCCAAGAAACATGGAACTTGCAAAGATATTCTCACAAGCTGTAACTTCAAGCTCATACATATTCTCCACGCCCACGTAGATGTATTGTATTCCCCTCGGTAAGCTGGCATTAACGACTTCAACTTCTTTTGTCTTCTCAGGCGACACATTAGGTGACCATGGACAGTTCAAACAGTTATAAAACTGTAATTCTCCAAGCACAACATATGAGTCTACTTTCCTCATCTTAGCCATCTTTCCGTCATGCGATTCAGCAATGTATTACACATAACTTTTTATTCGACATTAAATTAAAGGTCGTATTTATTTTACATTTGTTTCATCTCTGTCCAGGTTGCCGTGTTTTCTTGACCTCCTACCGCAAAAACTGCGACCGTGTGAATTGCAAATTCTCAGGTGTTGTGCGCAATTTTATAATTCACCACGCTTCAAAGTTCAAACAAAATATCTCGAAGTCTTTTTACCTGATGAACATGTTGTTTGTATGACCATATGATATCTTTTAATCTTCTTTAAGCAAACACACAAAGGATTTAGGGTATTTTTTGAAGCAAAAAGTGTAAAGAAAAAGTGCTTTCCTTCCAAGCAAATCAGCAAGTGGCACAGTGAGCAGTCTGTCAGTGGGGAGAGGAAAGAACAGGAAAGCTGAGTCGGCCTTGCGTGAGTCGTTTGCAAATGAGCGCACAGTTCAAACCTTCCTTTTTACCTAATAATGGCATAAATGTTGTTCACTCTTCTTATAGATATCGTCGTTTGGTAATATCAGCTTCCAACAATCGTCGACGAGAAAGAGAGTCCGGGAGAGGTTCGAATCGTGAAGTCCCTCAAAGTGGCGAGTCCGCCCCTGACGAGTCGCTCTTCGATACTGGCACAGAGAGTGCAGATGAACCAGTCAAGAGTACTAATTCTCTGTATGAAATTGATTCACTCTCTAAAGATCATGTTAGCGTAAAAATAACAGGAAAAGATACTATAAGAACAGAAGGAATGGAAGTGGAAGATATTTTTGAGGGAGTGTTCTTTTCTCCTTTGAATACTTTGCTTTCAGTTGACTATCTCCTCCTATTTGGCGTCGATGGGGTTTTACCAGAAATAATAAATGGTAGATGCGCGATGATAGGTATACTTTCAGGTTTCACAAACGAAATAATGATGAAGAAGTCATTGACTGAACAACTATTATTTAACGTGACTCACGGTGTCACGCCAGTAATTGCTGTCACAGTAATATTGCTTTCTTTGATGCCCTCGTTTCTAATAGATCAAAATGAATATTTGCAGGAATCTGGATCACGAAACGATCAAATTGCCCAGAAATGGTGTGGGCAAGGTGCATTCCGTTACAAATTTGATGATCGTTTCAGGGGAAAACGTGCATATGCAGTCGATCCAGCAATGTCGGATTTGAAATTTTTCCAAATGAAAACACCTCTTGGTGACATAGGATTCGTCCCGTTTGCTGAAGTTGTGAATGCTCGGTTTGCCATGTTTACTCTCATGGGCACCTTCCTCATTGAGGGATTCCTTGGCCATGGTATTCTATCATCTTAATTCGTTGTCTAGAAAATCTGAAAAGGGTATGATATAAAATACCTGGTACCGGTAGTACAAGTGGTTCTTTTACTGTACGTCACAATGATCATCAAATTTTAAAAAGAAAAAGCAGAAACAAAAGACCTCAATTTACACTTTCGAAATTTCATTCAACGTCTCTTCTGCAGCAACTTGAAGTTCCAATCCACTCGTCTGTTCCTTATATTTTATAACATATTCCTGTATTTCCAAGCTCACTAACTTCCTTCTAACACTTGAATCATATACGAAATTACCAAGAGCTATGATTAGTCTCATTTTACTGCCGTCATCCTCGGCTGAAGTGTTTCTAAGGAGTTGCAGCATAACCCCGAGAAATAAGATGTAGATTTCGCTCCAGTTCTCTTTTTTATCTATTTTTCCATGCAGTATACTGATTGAGAAGTTCATAATAAAGGTACAAATTGATATACACAGAGCCGGTTTCATTGGCTGATCAGCTACTGAAGCAAGACATGAAAAGATCCGCTTCACGTGCGAGAAAATTATTTTTTCAAGCAGTTCCTCAGTTCTAAAGCAGTTATTCGCGAACCGAATAGCAGTGAGTACATTTTGTGTTGTTGCCGGATGATTGATGGCACGCAAAAAAGCTCCTTCAAGTTCTATATCATATTTCATTATTTCAGTTACATACTCTGGAAATAATATTGCTTTCCGAATAAGATCAAAAGTTGGGAACAAATATTCAACCCTCATCGATAATAACTCTGTGATTACTGCATGGACTTGTGCATTCTCTTTATTTTCCACATCTGAACTCCATATACTGGATCCCTTCAAGATACCTTTTTTTTCTTCATTCAATCCAAATTCTGTAAGCTTAGCTAAAATTCCTTCGAAATTGATCTTATCAAAGTACACGTGTGAAAGTGTCGGTATGTAGGCTGCTGTCTTTTGTAAAGGTTGCAAAATCTCACTTTCTTTCTTCCCAAAAGAAATATCTTTTTCCTGAACATTTTGAAGTAAAAATTCGATAATTTTCTCCTTATATGAGAATGGCAACATATTAGTCTGGAGCCATTCTTCCGCAACACTAGCTGGGTCTTGACCGCTACGAAAAGTTAATTTCAACGGGGGCACGCCGTCTTGGACATCAATGTCAAAGACATAATCAGTTCTTTCGAGATTTCTAACATTTTTGGGAGATTCTGTGATGACCTTGCCCAATAACTCCCATTGCTGAGAAGCTATTTTCCAAATGTACGCTTTTGATTTACCACTTTCATCGGTGCAAACTTGAACTTGTCCTTCAAAAGATCCAGGTTCACTAAGGACTTTAGAGTCCCTAACTGCAAGATTCATTTTTATTTGAGAATTCTCTTTTTCTTCAAGCCTCGTGAAAACTTCTATTGTACGTGGACCATGTAAAGATTCATTCAAGATAAACTTCCTTACTACGCCATCAGAGCAAGCTGTTAGTAAGCTTGTACCTTTCATTAAGATTGACCAAACACATCCTGGATGTACAATGGTCTGTATACATTCTCCATGTATGTTCCAAATTTTGCAACTTCTGTCCTCGCTTGAAGTAACTACAAAACAATTTCTTTCACTGTTATGAAAGAAATGAATGGAATATATAAGAGATGTATGGCCAAGAAAAGTGCGCTCAAGTCTATATTGAGTAGACCAAAGCTTCGCCGTATTATCATGGGATGCGGACAAAATTCCAAGATTTGGAATATAACATAAGCTACGAACTGAATCACTGTGAGCTTGAAGTATATTTGAACAACTATGGTCACTACACCAGTGACGGATAGTTCCATCCGCTCCACCTGAAAGAAATTCAGAATCTGTTAATGCCGCCAAAGAAAGTACCGAACTAATGTGACCAGAAAGAGTCTAAGAAAAGACAAATAAAATTTAAGCAAAAAAGTAAGAAGTTATCAAAATCCACGTACCTTGAGCAACTTGAACTTCCTCCAAACAAAAATATGAGAGTCTTGACTGGCAGTAACTATGTCTCCATTTTTTAGGACAATAACTGCAGTAATATCCATCGCATGTCCATTTAATTCTTTCAAAACTAATCCCCTTGGAATACTCCAGACTAGAACACGCCGGTCCCTGCTACCCGAAAGAAGAATTTCTTCCTTAAAGTCCAGAAAACCTTCAGGAACCCAGTGTACGCAAGTAACGAAGGAGTCATGCCCATTGAAAACTTTCTGCTCTAGGAGCGAAGTTTCATCATGATCTAGGTTCCATATTCGTATTGTTTTGTCTCTGCTAGCAGTGGCGAAGTAACTTGAACTTCCTGACTGAGAGGCGATTGAGCGTACATCCTCAACGTGACCACGAAACTCGCGATCGATCTTAAAGTTAGGGGTGAGCATGTTGCAAATGCCAACACAAAGTTTCGTGTCACTTCTTCATACCATATATTTTCTTTCAGCGAGATTGCATAGATGAATGCAATATAAATGACCCGCGCGAGGGGTGCCGAGATGCCGAGGTCACCGAAAAAGTGGATTAAAGTCGAACTTCTGAAGATTTTGAAGAGTTAGTTGTATAATGTGTATTAAAGATTCGAGAAATCGATATTCTTCACTACCAAGACGTTATCGTATAGTTTTACTCACCACCTCGAATCGCAGTGCTGATTATGCCAAGTATTGCGAGAATAAAAGTAGTACGAGTACGTGACTATTCCTAAGAAATTTAGGGTTTAAACCATGGCAGACTGGCTTTTTCCTTTTTCCTTCTTTTTCTAAAGTCCGCGAAGGACTGGGCGGTGAAACTTGGTCGAAAACGGTTAAACTTGGCAGATAAGAAGACAGCAAATAGTGTTTCGTAGGAGGAAAGAATCAGATAGACTTCACATATACGAACAAGTTCGGTACTTGTATCAAGAGTTGCTTACAGCTACTATACAACTAGACTAGTAAGTAAAGTCCTACGATTCGTTTTTGAAAAGGTCACGTTCTGCATCTTGAACTCCACCTAGCTACACTTATAATTTTGGAAACCTGAATTCTTTCAATGCGAACTTCACCATTGATTGACAAAATGTAAGTACAGAAGTTTCGTCGTACTCCGATGTTTCAAAAGGCTAGTAGGAATTATATCCTATTTTTGTATCAAGTAGAATGAACTTTCGAGTTAGTTTTCCCGAAGAAGGATAAAACAGCAACGTATTGACTCGTAATTTTCTGTGTCCTTTAAAAAAGTATAAATACTATATTTGTTTGTTAAGAAAGTCGAAATGGAGGAAAAGCGAGTTTTAGGATTCATTCACCCTGATTTGGGAATAGGTGCTTGGATCTAATTCATTTACGTCGGAGCCAATAAATTTTCTTGGATAGGTGGTGCTGAACGTCTAATACTTGATGCTGCAACAGAGCTTCAAAGATGTGGTCACAAAGTATGTTATTAATTTCCACGAAAATGATACTAACCTTCCAATAGGTTCATTTATACACTGCGTATCATGATCTTGCACGTTGCTTTGAAGACACACTACATACCGGTGAATTTATGATTGACTCATCCTTTTTATGTTTATTTAATGCGTGTAGGTGGTAAAAGATGTGACTGGATTCATGTTAGTGGTAGCTGGATCCCACGTCATTTCTTTGGCTTTTTTCACATCTTTTTCGCTAACCTTCGTTGTTTTTGGCTATCGGTGAACTCTTTCTTCATTACCTATAATTATTCAATCGTGTATACTGCAGATAGTATTGATATTCTCTAGAAGAAAGACTCAAATCGAACTCATATTTGTGGATCAGGTTTTTCCATTCCTTATTTATAAAGAAATAATAACAATAATAACTGATTTGTTGGAACTTAGGTCTCTTTGCCAGTGCTGATTGTGAGGTGTCTCTCAAACATCCGAACAATATTTTATTGTCACTATCCTGATTCACTACTAGCACCAAGAAACTCTATTATTAGAATGTTGTACAGATTTCCTTATGATCTGTTGGAAAAATATTCAACACTGTGTGTAAGTAATTATATAACACATCATCTTTTCATAATTTTGTATTATATTTTTTAGGCACATAAAATTCTTGTTAATAGTAAGTTTACAGCGCAGAAGTTTCTGAACGCCTTCCTGAATGTTGAGTCGCTGGATTGTCCAGATGTATTGTATCCATCGGTAATTTTCCGTTTTTCTGCTTCAGTGTGCTAAGAAGCAATTGAAGGTACAACTTATGAGCGTAGCCAATACCGTCAATTTATCTGACCAAAATTATAAGTCGTAATATTTACCTTTGCAATACATTTCTGAGTTTATCTGTTAAAATAATAGTTTTTTGACAATTAATCGGTTTGAGCGAAAGAAAGACATTTTTCTGGCAATACATGCTTATGTTCACATGCTGAGTATGCATAAAGAATCCGATCTATGTAAGACTAGACTACTTGTAGCCGGAGGGTATGATTCTAGGTTAGTAGAGAATGTGGAACATATTAGTGAACTGTCAAGGTAACTCATTAATCTTTGACTTCTTTTTGTTGATTTTTTCTTCAGGGAAGCGAAACGCTTATCTCACAGAAAAAGTGTTACTTTTCTCCCTTCAATAAGCTCTAACCGTAAAAGAAAAATACTCATGGAATCTTTATGCTTGTTGTACACCCCGATGGAGGAACATTTCGGGATAGTTCCGCTTGAAGCTATGAGTGTAGGTACACCAGTCATTGCTGTTGATAGTGGCGGTCCCAAAGAAACAGTTGAAAATGAAGAAACGGGTTTTTTATGTTCCTCAAGTTCGAAGGTATTTTTTTATATTCTATTTCCTAGAAAGTTAGTATTATCCTATAAAGGAGTTTGCAGAGGTTATGTATCGCTTGTGCAATGATCCGAAGTTAGCTAGTTCCATTGGATCTTCTGGACAATATCATGTATGTCGCAATTTTGATCGTACCGAGTTCGGGGTGAAATTGAGTAAGATAGTTGAAGAAGTGCTAAAATCTTCATAAAAATCATGAATAGAATGATTACATTATAAGTCGAACAGTAAAAATAAGCTCAATACCTCCTTTACTTTAATAATACCAAGATGATCTTACAAATTATCTCAGCTCATTCGATTCTTATCCACCAAACTGAATCTCAAAACGCGACTTGCACTCTACAATTTTATAGTCTAGATGTGGGATCGCCATCTATTTTTTAAATTTTGTCCATGTTTGTACCTTGAAAGAGTAGGAGCTGATTAGTAGCTATAAACCTAAAAGGATATGAAAAGCGCGAACAAAAAATGACTAAAACTTTCCACGCGAATCTATTGAATTTCGAGTAGAGCATTTTTACTACAAGAAAGCAGGGGTTTAGTAGAACAAATTTCCGAAGCTGATATGTTTTCTATGTCCTCGATGCTCCTATCACTAAGCTTCATGAAGATTTTGCGAATTTTATCCTTCCGAACGGATCTTATACTTTCCTGGTGAATTGAAGCAATTAGTATCAATCGCGATGTTAGCTCATATTGAGTAACTTACCACAAGATCGTACACCTGATTCCAGTCCGTCATATCTTCACGGGCATGCTTGCACAGAGAATGTGCAACTTCAATGTAATGAAAATGAATTTTCTTTTCGAAAATATGAGTATGTTTTCTCTTTCAATGCACAATCTGCATACCTGTAACTCTTTCTCTCGATGTTCAGCCTTCAAAATAGAGTTTAACTTTTCAGTTTTTAACCAGTCTGGCATGGTGACTGTACATTTACTCCGCTTCTTTAAGCTCAGAGCTAGCCAAAGCGGAACAGGTTTGCGACTTTGAGCTTCGAAGGATGAAATCTGCGATTAGCATAAGCGTAAAAAAGTTATTGCATGGAACGTCTAAGGTGTACTATGTTCCTACATTTTTGAATAATAAAACTTTGGCCTGAGAGAATTAAAATCGTTAGTGTTTTTAGTTCATCACTTCGTAAAGGACACACTTCGCGTTGAGCAGGTGAAGTAAAGTTCGGAGTAACTTCAACTTCTATATCCTCAGCGATAAATTCAACTTCCTGCGAGAAATAGGTGGATGATTTCTACAGCTCAAGCACATATTTGAGTAAGAATACCTGGTGCATGGCAAAGCTCTTTAAAAAGGTGTCGTGTGAAGTTCAAAATAAGCTTTTCAAACTCAAGGTCGCTACTAAAAAAGCGATATGAGTTTTCTGTATGTTCTAAGTTTCGGAGTAGAATGTGCGTAAATTCACCATATATTTGGGTGTGAGTAGTAGTAGAGAAGTATTCGAGAGTTGATGTGTAAAATAATACCGGGGGGACCTTTCTCTGCACACAGGAACAGACAGAAAGCCTCACTACCCTGAATAATATCAACACAAATGAGTCCCCGATCGTGTCCCTAAACGAAAATTTCTCGGAATCCTCTTTGCCACTTTTACGAAAATTCAACAGTACTTCCAGATAAACTATCCGCGCAGAAATAAGAGGAAGTAAAAAATCTTTCATAATTTGACGCTTGCATTGGGGTCGTTATGTACACAACTCGGTTAGTGTTCAAGAGCGGCGGTACCCTAAAAGGAAAAACGGACGGAGCTCGTTCACAGTCAAAGAAAATCACAACTGTCTCATCTTCCTCACCATTCTTTTGCAAGGACTTCCGTTCGCCTATAATTTCGCATGTGAAACGTGCATCTTCGTGCTTTATGAGATTACATTCACATGGTGTGAAAGCAGTTCGGTTTGAGCGAGAAAATTCGGTACCTTCACTTGGGGCTTTACAAAGAAGTGCTCAGGTTTTTAAGTTATAAGCGATATTTTTCTCTATCTAAATGGGTTCCGAAACTATTTCAATAGAATAGAAGAACAGCTTTGTTAACTTCGTTCTATTTGCTCAGTATATCTACGATCTTAGATGTCAAAGACAGTTTTGCCGCACCGGTATTATTACTTCTCTTACTTTGTTATGAATGACTTTTTAACTTATAAAATAAATTTTTTATTAGAGCTCTCTCGGAATTAGCGATTCAAAGATGGTAAATTTGTATTTCTTGTGCTTGTTACTTTCTCTTAAACAAGTTTATTTTTGCTCTTAAGGTTGGCGCATACTTGCCCGAGTCTTTTGAAGAGGTTTTTTTTCAACTCTCTGAAGCATCTAAGGTTAATTACCCCATCCCAAAGGAAGGATTTTACCAGTTCTCTGCGGACTCCTCAAAGACGCCAGCCTTGCGGTATGTCATTCAATGCACCCATTCCGAGATATTTTATTTTTTAGTGCCGGAGCCCTCGACAGATATAGTGTTAGCTTTCCACCGCGTTGGAAAGAGTTGCCTGTGAGTAACGCTAAAAGTGGAAATTATTGTCAGCCACGCTGCGATGAAGTAAGTTTTGAGTTCTCTTCTTTATAACTGGCATTGTAACAACAATCTTTAGGCTACTACCGAGGTCGGTTTTTCGGATCCAGCGCAGGGAACTTTGCAAATTATCATCATACCGACTACAAAACTTCTTATATCAAAAAAGTTCCCAAGTATGGGTGATGTTGGTACAATCAGTAATGTAATAAATGCTATTTCACCAGCAATTACTGGAAGGTACCTTAAATAGAAGTAAAAAACACATTCGCAAATGCTCTGATTCATTTAGTGTTGCAGCAGAAGAGGAAGAAATTTTGGACAAAGAGGAATTCACAGAGAAAGGAAGGGTTTATTATCAGGTACTTCAAAAACCGGACAATTCTCTCAACTTTTATTTAAATTTTTACAAGTATGAGTTGCTCACACCCTTCGCGGAAACTGGCTTGCATAACATTGCAAAAATTACTACTTCACAAGTTCGCCTGATTAACTGAATATATAACTGTTAAATAACGTATTCTTTAGAATTATGTCATCATGGCATCAATATCTGCTTCTGAGGCTCAGTGGTCTGCAAATGAGAAGGTGCGAGTTGATACTTGGTTCATAAAATGGAACACATAATTTATGTATTTTGTGTAAAAGGATCTTCGACGAGTGCTATCATCGTTTCATATTGACGAAAGCTAATAAATGCAGTGGAATTTTCGTTTACTAGCCGCTCATCACTCAATTATCCGTCCCATGATGTGAAAAAGAGGTTTGTATACTTTCGTAAAAAAAGTGAGAGTTTAGATCACGCAGGTGACAATATGCAGGTGAAAAAAAACGAATAGTAGTGATTGCGACGAAGTAAGCAAAATTGTGAGAGATAAAGGCTCTTGTATTACGTGCATAGTTACGCAATTATTAACAAATTAATCAGTAGCACTTCCTTCGTACTCCAACAAAAAGTCTTTTTTCCGTGGAAGACAGAAGTTCTTTCTTATCCTTACTTTCTCGTGACCTTATCAAAAGATGAGACACCGATCACAGCAGCAGCGATAGCTGCAAGTACTACACCCCCGGCAACAACAGACAACAACGTGTTCTTTAAAGAAGGTGTGATGGCAGCTGTTTCGTTGATAGCTTCACTCATTGCAAAAGAAGGAGCCACAAAGCTGGCTGTGCTGAGAGAAACTGCTGCGCTGATCTTTTCCACATTCTTTGCGACCTTTGAAATGCTCGCAACAGGAGTGGAAGAAACCTATTCGTAGAACGTTAGTACACATTTTGGCACGACAGTTTAAAGAAATAAATTGTTGTTGCTGATCGCCCTTTCAAGATCATGCTTTGAAAAGAATAATCTTTACAGACAAATCAAACGAGCGATGAGTGCGCAAACTTAAGCAACGTCGTACACAACAATAACTTGTTGCAACGAAGAAAAATCTCAGAACATTTTCTTTCGGAGCTCCAAACTAAATTCAGAGGTAAAGAAAAAGTTACTGTTCTTATAAATCGGAGAAATCGAGGCTTGAGAGGATAGATCTTTTTACCTTGATAGCTCGGGGGCCAGAACGACGAAAAGTAGATAACTTAAGTGGTATTAAAGCCGATGATGATAACGTGCACGCCATGTTGTAAACTATATTCCAATAATGAGGTCTTGGTAAACGTATCTATGAAAGTGTGATAGGAAAAGATGGGAAAAGAACCTTTAAAGGTCAATATTTTCCTTTTTCACCAGAAAATCCCGGTGAATTCGGAATCTTGCCTGCAATCAATTTAGGGCAGATTTCATTTTTCTACATTTTTTCAAGAAAAATCGTTTTTTTAAACGAAATGATATCTTTGGATACCCCAAGCATAGCCAAAATTCAAAAAATGTCCTGTGGCTGTCTCTCTTCGTTTTTTTTTCGTACTCGTATGTAAATAACAATAAACCTCCTACCCACAATACCCACAAACTTCTTCTCCTGTTTCCTGAAATTGGACTGGGGCAAGACAAGTTCATAAACACACGACTTATTATCTAGTCTACCTACAAGTGCGCGAAGAGAACTACTACATACAAATAGAAAACTATTGATTCTTGAGCGCCTTTGTTCGAACCTTCGAACCTCCTTCATCTTTCTTCTTTACAAGCTCATGTTGTTCTCTTACAAAAGCATCTCCCTCTTGCAATCTTCTCTCGGTCGGAAGAAGCTTAGAGAGAGAGAAGTGAAAATGATGACGAGATTTGAAACTGCTAAATGTATCACGTATAAGAATTGTCCATCGAAATGCGCTCAGTGTGAAGAGTCAAAATATGCACATCATATGCCGAAGAGGTATCTATCTTTCTATAAAATCTTTTTTTCATTGGACACTTCTATTCGAAAGTGCTTTCTACTTTCTCATCCTGTAGACTCCTCTCAATATCATATGCTCACAATTACATTCTAGGAGAAGGCATAGTTCCTTCAAAAACGGCGTCAGAAATTCCTCTCCAACACATTTGTTCGCTTTGGTAGGAGTTTCTTTTGCTAGAATTATACCAGAACTCTCGGCAAATCATATTTTTATGGCCTCCTTTCTGAGCTGGTTAGTGGCTCAGGTGGCTAAGTTATTCACGAATTGCTATAGGAAAGGTAGATGGGACCTTAAAGTTATGTTTGATAGTGGAGGAATGCCCTCATCACACACAAGTCTGGTTTTTAGTCTTACAACTGCTATTGCTCTTCAATATGGTCTTGGTAGTCCCCTTTTCCCACTTTCTCTTGCATTCAGCCTTATTGTAGCTTATGATGCTGCAGGTGTACGTAGACATGCAGGTAAGCAGGCAGAAGTTTTGAATCGTATTTTGGCGGACGTTTTTCATGGTTCGCCTATAAGTGATACAAAACTGAAGGAAGTGCTTGGACACTCTCCTCTACAAGTCACGTGTGGTGCAGTAGTAGGAATTTTAGTCGGGAGCTTTTATATGCTCCGCTTTGCCTGAAATAATTTCTGAGTTCTGAGTTCGTTAATGCTGATAGTTGATAAACAGTACATATTTGCTACTAGCATATTAACGTCCACAAGTAAATGCAAAGTATTTAGAGTTAGAGTTGAATTTCGGGAAATGCTGAAAAGTAACATCTTACAACATATCCATTAATTTTAGCAAAAGCTCTGCCATATTCCCATTTTTTTTCAAGGTTCTCGACAGCGTTTCACAACAGCGACAACGCAGGGCGTCAGGGCGCCAGGGCGCGAGCAAGGAAGAAATATAAAAAAATACGACTTTTGTTTTCACAACTCGCAATAATTTTTTGAACTACTGGCCAAGTAACACTTCTTATTCGCTCATTAAAGTAGCAAGGAGAGTTCCCGACATCCAGAAACTTAAACTTATCTAGTATACTTTGAACTGCGAGGGACTAAATCGAGAGTTTAAATTAAATTGACCGAACCAAGTCAAGGGTCTGCTCGCAAACGTGCAGTGATCTCTCCTTTTCAGAATGTCTATTTCTAAAAATTCGACCAGAATGCGGTTAGAAAGACACTTTGATTTGAACGAGAAAGTTAAGAGAATTGCTTTTGTCCAGGTAAAGTATGAGTGAGATTTTGAAGTCCAAACTAACAATTCTCCAGATATTCTGTTCTTTTAATGCGACGAGATTGAATTCCGTTATTGCAGCTGGAGATATCATGCAGAGGTATTACACTTTCTACGGTACACATTTGGACCTCTTACGTGGTAGTGCAGTTATATAGAAGAAGTGGGAAAACTTGCCATAGGGAATGCTGAATATGGGGTAAGCATTTTTATAGAAACTGAATTTGTGTCTCACAAAGTTGAACAGGGACGATCGCAAATAAATATTCTAGATGTGTTACAGGGATTACAAGCATTAGGTGATGACCTTAAATCGATCATCCTCTATGCCGATACGCTTGACAGCAAACCATTTGCCATCCCACTTCCAAAAAAATTTGTTATACGTCGACGCCCAAAGGTAGGTTCTCACTAGCATGCAGTGAAGAAATGTTCACGAAGTTGTGTTTAGGTCCAAACGTCGTTCTTGAAAGTTGCAGAACCTCAGCCAACCAACATCCCTCATTATTTTCCTGCATTTCCAGACAAACACACTTATTCTAACAGTTATGGCTTGCGCTCAGCGAAAAAAATAGAAAAAAAACATACCGATAGAAGGAAAGAAAGTAAGATCGTGTTGAAGGCTGAAAGTGGTTCCTTCAATGGAAATGTAATGAACAAAGTAGGGGAGAATTTTAGGAAGATAAAAAGAAAGCAGGAAATCGAAAAATTTGACACTTTTATGGTATATGTCTTGAATATAATGCAGGTTTATATGCTCATATTTTGACTTACAGGATCGTTATAACGTGAATTTTTGCGGAAAATGAACGAGGAGTAAGCCGAAATGTGGCTAACGGTATGTTTTTAATGCTGCTCTATGCACGGTTTCCAACAGCTTTGTCCTGAGTTACTTGAGAAAAACCGCGATTGCGAACAAAAAATCGAAAACTTGCCGCGATTGCGAACAATTTCGTGTTTTTTACCAT
>MDSY01092252.1_pt1 | contig 16430 bp, 17 predicted proteins | sample 811131 | NCBI WGS metagenome assembly MDSY01 (sample SAMN05326643, study PRJNA326480) | marine metagenome | isolation source: seawater | place: Atlantic Ocean: South West | collected 2010
TAGTAGGGTATTCAGATCATAGTGATTCTGACTTAGCAAGTATAATTTCTGTAGCTAACGGTGCAAAAGTTATAGAAAAACATTTCATATTAAATAAAAAAATTAAAAGCCCAGATAGCTCTTTCTCACATGATCCAACACAGCTTAAAAATTTAGTCAATAAAATCAGAGATGTTGAGGTTATGCTTGGTAGTAAAAAAATTGATAAAAAAAAAATTATAAAAAAAAAATTAAAAACTGTTTCTCGGTCAATTTTTTATTCAAGCGATATTTTAAAAGGAGAAAAAATATCTTTATTAAACATAAAATCTGTGAGACCAGGTACTGGATTAAGTTTGAAACATTTTAAAAAAATAATAGGAAAAAAAGTTAAAAAATATTGTAAATTTGGGCAACCGGTTCGTTTAAAAGATATAATATTTTAATTTAAAATGAAAAATTTTGATTTATTAGTTATCGGGTCAAATGGTTTATTAGGCTCAAATATTGTTAAAATTTTAAAGAAAAAAAAAATTAATTTTTTAACTGTAGCAAGGAAAAATTCAAATTTTAATATAAATCTAGAAAACTTTAAAAGACTTGATAAATTCTTTTTAAAAAATAAATTTAAGATCGTTATCAATTGTGCCGCTATAATTGACATAAATTATTGTGAAAAAAAATACAACATTGCATCAATAATCAACAGTAAGCTTGTAAAATTTTTATCTCAAATGTCAAAAAAATTTGACTTTAAGTTTGTTCAAATATCTACTGACCACGTCTACAAAGGTAAAAATGCAGTATTTAACACCGAAAAAAGTGAGACTTTTGCTATCAATAAATATGCAAAGTCTAAAATTTTAGCTGAAAAATATTTAAAAGAACTTAAAAAATTTTTAATAATAAGAACAAACTTTACAGGAAAGAAAAAAGATTCATTTATTGATTGGTTGATAAGAAATTTCAAAAAAAAAACAGAAATTAATTTATTTAATGATATGTATACTTCTACGATAGATGTACAAACTTGTGCTAAGACAATCATAAAATTAGCTATGTTAAAATCAAAAGGTATATACAATTTGGGATCAAGAAATATGATTACAAAAGAGAATTTTGCAAAAAAATTATCTAAAATTTTAAAAATAAAAATAAAATATAAAAGTATTAGTTCTGATATTCAGAAAGTTTCAAGAGGAAAAAATTTAGGTTTAAATGTAAAAAAAATTGAACAAAAAATTGGTTATAAGATGCCTACTTCAAGTCAATCTATAATTAATTTATTAAAAGAATATCAATGAAAATTTTAGGCATAAACTATTTATCTGAATCTTCTGTGGCTCTTATTGAGGATGGTAAATTAAAATATGCAATAAGTGAAGAAAGATTAAATAGAGTAAAAAACTGGTGGGGCAACCCTATTAAAGCCATAAACTATGTTCTTAAAGAAACCAATAACAAAATAAAAGACATTGATTTATTTGCTACACATGGATCAACTTGTTCTAAGAATTTTACTCCAACTAAAAATATTTTCAAAAATAAAATAAAAGAGATTCAGCTATCTAAACTAGACTCCACAAAAAAAAATATTCAAATTAATTTTTTAAAGAAACGATTCAAGAAAGAATCAAGTGCACGACAAAGAAATGCAATTAATATTGAAACTTTAAAAAAGAAATATAAAAAATTAGACATACATGATCACCACGAAGCGCATGCAGCAAGTGCTTACTTTTATTCTGGATGGAGTAAATGTTATGTACTAACGATCGATGGCTGGGGCGACGATTCTTCTTCAAAATTATATAAAGCTAACAATGGTAAGTTAACTCAATTATCAACAACAAGTTCTATAGACTCATTAGGGTATTTTTATGGAAGTATAACGAAACTTTTAGGATACAAACCACATAGACATGAAGGTAAAGTGCTAGGTCTCGCTGCTTTTGGTAATTATAAAAAAGTATATCCTTACATTTCAAAAATGATTTCTTATGACAAATCAAAAAAGTGTTTTAAGGGAAACTTTGAAAAAGGTCTTTATCAATCAGGATTTGATAATCCAAATATTAAATTTTTAATTAAAAAATTTTCTCCTGAGGATATTGCGGCAGCTTCCCAAAAAAGAATAGAGGATGTTATAATTGAATTTATTAAAGATAATATTAAAGAAGATACAAAAATAGCATTAGCTGGTGGGGTTTTTTCAAATGTAAAAATTAATCAAAAAATCTCAGAACTTAAAAATATTAAAGATATATTTATTTATCCCAATATGGGAGATGGGGGACTAGCAGTAGGCTGTGCAATCTTATCTTACAATAAACATAAAAAATTTTTACCGAGAGATACTGAGTCTATGTATCTGGGTCCAAAATTTTCAAATTCAATAATTTTAAAAGAAATAAAAAAGAAACGATTAAAATATATAAAAATCGCTTATCCTGAAAAATTTATTGCAAAAAGATTATTAGAAGGTTTCGTAGTTGCTTGCTTTCAGGGCAGAATGGAATTTGGCCCAAGATCTCTAGGAAATAGAAGTATTCTAGTAAGTGCTACCGACAAATCAGTTAATGAATGGTTAAATACAAAATTAAAAAGAACAGAATTTATGCCATTTGCCCCCATCACACTTAAAAGATGTGCTAATAAAATGTACAAAAATTTAGAGAAAAAAAAACTTGCTTCAAAATTTATGACCATAACAACCGAATGTACGAAAGAGGCTATAAAAATTTCACCAGCAGCTGTACACATTGACAATACTGCCCGTCCTCAGATAATTACAATTAAAGATAATAAAAAAGTATATAATATCCTAAATGAATATTATAAAATTTCTAAGATACCTAATCTAATTAATACAAGCTTTAATGTTCATGAAGAGCCCATTGTTTGCAGTCCGAATGATGCGGTAAGAGCTTTTAAAACTAGTAAACTAGATTATCTTTATATAGAGGACTATATTGTCTATAAATAATGTTTGATAAATTTAAATAATTTTGATGGTCGCTGCACACCCAGATGATGATATATTGGGTTGTGGAGAAACATTAAAAAAACTTACTAAATTAAAAAATGTAAGAGCAATTTTTGTAGACGAAGATACTTCTTGTAGATTTAAAAATTATAAAAATTATAAATAAAATCGAAGAAGCAATTAAAAAAAACTTATAATAAAAAAAATTAAAATAAAATGAATAAAATAGGATTAATTTTTGATTCTAGCTATAAAATAGGAAGTGGACATTTTTGGAGATGTTATAATTTAGCAAAAATATTAAAGAAAAAAGGAAGAAATTTTTTTTTTATTTCAAATCAGTTAAAAAAAAATTTTATTAATATTTTACATAAAGAAGGCTTCAATTATATTAAATTAAAATCTTTAAAAAAAAACTCAAATATCAAATCATTAATAAAGACAAAGCAACTAGATACTTTTATTTCAGATTACTATGATCTTGATGAGAAAAATAAAAAAGAAATAAATAAAATTGTTAATTGTTTTATTGTCATAGACGATCATTTAAATAAAAAACATTTTTGTGATGTGTATATTAACAACAACTTTATGACTGATGTTTCAAAAAATAGAATTAAAAAACTAAATCCAAATTCTACGTTATTACTTGGTATAAAGTACTTTATTCATATATATAAATTTTCAACATTAAAAAAAAAAGAAAAGAATAAAAATGAGATTAAAAAAGTTTTTGCTTTTTTTGGTAGCTCAGATCCATCCAATGAAACGTTTAAATTTATCAAATCAGTTCAAGACTTTAAAAATATAAAATTTAAAATACTGATTGGAAAACTTAACAAAAATTACCAAAAAATAAAAAATTATTGCAAAGATAAAAAAAATATAAGACTTTTTTATAATCTAACTAATTATAAGACTTTAAAGTTAATGCAGAATAATGATCTTTCATTCGGATCTGGTGGAATAAATTTAACAGAAAGATTGTTTTTAGGCTTACCTTCTGTTGCTTTGTGTACAGCAGAAAATCAAAAAAATGCCTTAATAGCCCTCAAAAATAAAAAGGTTATCCATTTCCTTGGTGACAGTAAAAATGTAACTATATTATTAATTAAAAATTGTTTACAAAATTTTATAAAAAACAAAAAATTACTCCACTCTTTATTAAAAAAAACTCGTCAATACTATATTAGAAAAAATAATCATTTATTTTTACAAAAAAGATTAAATTTTATAATAAAAAAAATTTATAAATAATGAATAAAAAAATTATATTTGGTTCTGTTCAGTTTAGAGTGAAATATAGAACCCTTAATTCCAACGGTAAAATAAAATTAATTGAAGTTTTTAAAATTACCCATTGTGAAAAGACGGCTTTAGCCGAATTATCATTGAATTGGGCCTTTCATTTAAAAGAGGTTGATAATTTTATTCTAGGTATAAACAATTTATCTCATTTAAAAAAAAACCTTGATATAACAAACAAAAGTATATTTAAAGAATTTTTCAAACCAATAAATAAAATAAACTTAAATAATAATAGCATTGTAAGAACCTACTTATGAAAAATAAAACAGTAGCAATTATACAAGCTAGGCTTACTTCATCACGTTTTCCAAGAAAGATTCTTGAAAAAATAGATAATTTAACTTTAATTGAATTTTTAGTTAAAAGGGTTAAAGCTTCAAAAAAAATTAATCAAGTTATTGTTGCGATTCCTAACAATAAAAAAAATAGAATATTAAAAAAATATTTAAAAAATATAGATTTTTTTCTTGGTAGTGAAGAAGATGTTTTAGATAGATACTATAAATCTGCAAAAAAGTTTCATGCTAATACGATTGTTAGAATTTGTGGAGACTGTCCGTTCATTGACCCTGAAATAATTGATAAACTTCTATTGTTACAGGAAAAAAAAAACTATGACTACGTATCCAACACTATAAATCCCACTTTCCCAGATGGTCTTGATGTTGAAGTTTTTAATTTTAAAATATTAAAAGAAGTTTGGAAAAAAGCAAAGTCAAAAAATGATAGAGAGCATGTTACTCCTTACATTTTAAGAAATAGTAAATTTAAAAAATATAATTATGAATTTAAAAAAGATCTTTCCTTACTTAGGTTGACTGTAGATGAAAAAGTTGATTTAAAGCAATTGAAAGTTGTCTATTCCCACCTTAAAAAAAATAAAAACTTTGGAATTAATGATATTCTAAAATTATATATGAAAAATAAAAAATTATTTTCAGTTAACTCATCTATAAAAAGAAACGAAGGTAGTAAACTAAATTTAGGTCAAAAAATGTGGAGAAGAGCAAAAAATATTATTCCTGGTGGAAATATGTTGCTTTCTAAAAGACCGGAAATGTTTGCACCAGATCAATGGCCGGCATACTACAGTAAGGCCAAAGGTTGTGATGTTTGGGATTTAGAAAATAAGAAATACCTTGATATGTCTCTAATGAGTGTAGGTACAAATATTTTGGGTTATAGCAATAATGCTGTTGATAATGCTGTTATAAAAACAATAAAAAAAAGTAACATGTCTTCTTTAAACTGTCCTGAAGAAATATATCTAAGTGAAAAACTAATAGATATGCACAAGGACCTTGAAATGGTTAGGTATGCACGTACTGGTGGTGAGGCAAATGCTATAGCTGTAAGAATAGCAAGAGCTGCATCTGGAAAAGACAAAATTGCAATTTGTGGTTATCATGGATGGCACGATTGGTATCTATCGGCCAATCTTAATAATAGAGATTCAAGTGGTGTTTTAAAAGATCATTTACTTCCTGGGCTATCAACTAATGGCGTTCCAAAAAATCTAAAGAATACTGTTTATCCATTTAAATTTAATGATTATGAGGCTTTAGAAAAAATTTGTTCTCAAAATAAAATAGGTGTAATTAAAATGGAAATTTTTAGAAACATACCTCCAAAAAATAATTTCTTAAATAAAGTTAGAAATCTTGCAACAAAAAAAAATATAGTGCTAATTTTTGATGAATGTACCAGTGGTTTTAGAGAAAGTTTTGGTGGTCTACATTTAAAATATGGAGTTTATCCTGATATATGTATTTTAGGAAAGGCATTAGGTAATGGTTTCCCTATAACAGCTGTCTTAGGAAAAAGAAGTATAATGGAAAATGCACAAACTAGCTTTATCAGTAGTACATTTTGGACAGAAAGATCAGGTTATGTGGCTGGGTTAAAAACCCTAGAAATTATGGAAAATATTAAATCCTGGGAAATAATAACCAGTCAAGGAAAAAAAATTAAAAAAATGATAAATAAGATTGCTAAAAATAATAATATAAAAATAAATATTTTCGGGTTGGATGCTTGTCCTAGTTATTCAATTGACTCAAAAAAATGGCAAGAATATAAAACATTGATCACACAAAATCTTTTAAAAGAAAGAATCTTAGGTGCAAACACTACTTACACTTCTATTTGTCATAATGATCGTGTTATAAAAAATTATGAAATTAAATTAAATAAAATATTTAACTTAATTAAAAAAATAGAATCTTCTGGAGAAAGTGTAGAAAATTATCTAGAGGGACCTGTAAGTCACTCTGGCTTTAAAAGGTTAAATTAATCTAATAAAAGACAATATTTTTTGTTTAGTAATTTTTCTATTTTTGTTAGAAAAATATTTTTAGGAATATAGTTCTTCGAGATTGCTGCAATAACTATCGAAATTTTATTTTAAGCTATATGTTGTTCTGAATTATTAATACAAGTTTTACAAACCAGATGTGGTTTATTTTCTTTGAAACCTTGCCTAATTTTACTCATTTTTTCACCATTCCAAATTTCTTCTAGTGTTTGGTTATGCATATTTCCAATAGGAAGATTTCTACCAAAAGTTGTGCAACATGGTGCAACAGTTCCATCTGAATAAATAGTTACTTGACCCCAAGGTTCATGACATTGGTATTTTTTGTTATTATCGTTTTTTGTTGTTTCTTCAAGTTTTTTCATTTCGTCTAACTCAAAAAATGGAATAACATTTTTTTGAATATCCACGTGATCTACTATTGGTTGCCACTTTTTAATAAACAAGTCAATTTCCTCTTTATTTTGCTTAAGTGCAACAAATGATGTTCTAACTAACGGTAAACCATCATTTTTTTCATTTCTAAGTTCAATGAATCTCAGAATATTTTTTTCTAATAATTCTAGTCTATTTTTTTTTAAAAGTCCTTTTCCCACAGGAACTCTTACTTTGTCATAGGTTTCTTTTGTAGCTCCATCAATTGAAACAAATAATCTTGTGAGTGGACTATTAAGTAAAATTTTTGCATTTTTTTCATTCAATAAAGTTCCATTTGTAAATATAAATATATCCATTATTTCAGCTTCACGTGCTCTTTCAAGCACATCACCAATATTTTTGTAAAGTAAAGGTTCCGAGGCACTTAACATTAAAGAATTAAGTTTATTTTTTTTAAACTCAGCAAATATTTTATCTAAAAAATTTTCATCTAATGTTGATTTTTTAGCATCGTTTCTAAAACCCTGGTAACACATAACACATTCGAGATCACATCTATTTACAAGTTCTAAAATTACCGTATTTGGAAATTTAGTTTTTTTGTCTAAATCTAATCTCTTAATATTATCTGAATATCTTTTTCTATATTCAGAAAATCTATTACCAAATTTTTCATAAAGATTTTCAAATAGTATTTCTTCAGGATCTTTCTTTGCGTATTTGTTTATATTAAAAGGTACTTCCATCTTAATTTTTACCACATTCTAGGGTCAATAATATTATTATTTTTTGTAATGTTTTTATAGCTTATATCAATAGTTTTTTCTTTTAAAAACTTTATAATTTCTTTTAATTGCTTAATATCATGTATGCCTATTATTATAGATGAAATTTTATCAAACTGTTTTATAAAATGGAGGCATGCCCTAAGCTTATTTAGTTTTTTTTTAAAACACCATTTTTGCCAATCTTCAAGGATATTATGATATTTTTTTAGCTTAAGAGGAGTTTTTTTAGTCAGCAAGACTCCTTGCAAAAAAATAGATCTTACTTGAATTTCAATTTTTTTTCTTGATAAGACATCAATTAATTTACTACTAATTAGCCTTCTATCCAATACATTAAAAGGGATCTGAACAACATCTAGCTTAGATAAATTTAAAACAGAATAAACTTCTTTGGGATTGTATGCAGAAATACCAATTTTACTAGTCAAATTTTTTTTTTTTATAAAATTTAATATATCTAATAAAAGTATATTTTTTTTTTTATTTTTGCTAACTTCATGCGCTAACAAACAAGAGTATTTTTTTTGTCCCAGGACTTTTAGCGAGTTTTTAATAATTTTTAAAAAATATAATCTTAAATCTTTTATTAATTTATAATTTTTTGGTAGCTTAATTTTTGTAATAAATTTTAAATCTTTTGTATTAATTTCTTTAAAAACACCATCAACATTCCCATAGGAAATTGCATCGTCAATATTATTTATTTTATTATTTTTACAATAATTTATAATTTTTTTTAATTCTGAAATAGATGATATTTTTGATTTATTTATTCCATATTTGTGACTAAAATTAGCAGAACCAATAATTATCTTCATCAAGTTTTAAGAAATATTTTTAATAAGTCTTTTAATTTCATTTACACTTAAAAAATCTGGATTTTTTCCTGAATTGTATTGAAAGTTTTTTTTAACTTTCTTAACATTTTTCTGTTTTAAATAGTTTTTATACAAAGATCTAGTAAGTGGATTGTTTGATTTGTCTAAAGAAGGACTTAATATGACATAATATTTACCTATATCTACAGTATGAACTGCCTCATTATCTGATATTAATTCCTCATGTATCTTTTCTCCTGGCCTTATACCAATAATATTTATTTTTGCTTTATCTGAAATAGCTTTGGCTAAAGTTGTAATTTTATAAGATGGAATTTTTGGTACAAAAATTTCCCCTCCCTTCGATTTATCCAATGCATGTAAAACTAGTTTAATACTATCTGTCATGGTTATATTAAATCTTGTCATTTCTGGGTCTGTAATTTTGATAATGCCAGCTTTTTTTTGTTTAATAAATTCTGGAATTACTGACCCTCTACTGCCCATAACATTTCCATATCTAACAACACTGAATATCTTTTTCCTCCCCCCTACCATATTGTTTGCTGATACAAAAAGTTTATCAGAGCAAAGTTTTGTGGCACCATATAGATTTACTGGTGAAACTGCCTTGTCAGTAGAAAGGGCTATTATTTTTTTTACATTTGGAGAATCTAGACATGCTTCAATTACATTCTGAGCCCCAATAACATTTGTTTTAATTGCTTCAAATGGGTTGTACTCAGCAGCTTCAACTTGTTTTAATGCAGCAGCATGAATAACATAATCAACTTCCTCTAATGCTCTTTTTAATCTGTCTAAATCTCTTACATCTCCTATAAAATATCTAATAAATGGATATTTTTTTTCACTAAATGTGGTTGCCATTTCAAATTGCTTTAATTCATCTCTACTAAAAATTATAATTTTTTTAAATCCCGTATAATTTTTAATTAAATATTTTACAAGACCCTTTCCAAAAGATCCTGTACCACCAGTAATAAGTATTGATTTATTTTTAAACATTGTGAATTAAACTAGTTAATGATAATTGATTTTAAAGTAAAGTATTTTTAATGCCAATCTTTAATTTAGTCATCTTCCCAGATAGGTTTTTTTAATTTCCATTCATTTCCATCTTTAAACCAAAGGTGTTCTGGTCTGGATCTTTCAATTACTTCATGAAATTGTTTATCATCTATTTGCATATATTCTAAAAATTCTTCATAATATTTGCTTGGAAATTCAGAGTCGAACCTTTTAACCAAAGCAATTCCTTCGTCTCTACTAATTACACCTGATCTAATTTCTTGCTCTGCTGCAGCTGTAGCTCTGCCCATTCCAAATTTTATATAATATGTATAAAAATGTAAATAATCTATCTTATCATCCATTGATGCATACTTGTCATAACTCCCTTGAATTCGTTCTTCTTCTGGAAGAAAATCTGAGTTTTCTAAAACATAATAATAAGTATTATGAAAATTATATTTTTTATAATAACTGAAACAATGAAATTCTGTTTTGTTTGATTTAAACTTATCAATTTCTATTGGTAGATAATCATTTATATCATTTATTGTAAAATTATATTTTTTTAAAATATCTTTTAGCTGAACTCCACCAAAAAAAATATCTTGATGATCTATTTTGTCTTTTGTAAACCAATCTGTACTCATAGTTGGATTATTCCATCTTTCTAAGTCTGAACCAGACTCAGCATCATGTTCTCCTAACATAATTAATTCAATATTTTTTTCGATTGCAACACGTGGAGCAAAATTTTTTTGTCCAATAATAAATGGTTGAAAAGGGTGACACAAATTTAAGAAAGCTAGTTTTGTTAAAACTTGATGTACATCTTTATTAGTTTTATTAAATTCAATATTGAATCCTAAATTAATCCAGGCTCTTAAGTTTTCTTTTCCTTTTTTTGTTATCATGGTTGGGGACCATGAGCATAATAAAGGATTCATTCTATATTTATTTTTCAATTGATGAGCAACATAGATACTATCCTTTCCACCACTTCCTGGGACAAGTACATCATAATCACCATTATTTTTTCTATGTTTATTACACAATTCTTCTAATTCTTTCTCTCTCTCACTCCAGTTTATTATATTATTTTTAATATGATTAAATGAGCAAGAGCCACAAATATTTTTTTCATCGATTCCAATATAAACTTTTTTTTGTAAGATAGTTTGAGAAAATTCTTGAGTTACAGCTGGTCTTTGATTGCTTCTAGTGCATTCTTTACAAAATTTTATCTCTAAAGGTAGGCCGTATTTTCCTGTGCTTTTCATAATTACAAGTTTAAAAAATTATTGATTACTTTAATTCCACTTTTTTTACTTTTTTCGATATGAAATTGAACTCCAAAAACATTATCTTTAGCAACCGCAGCTGTATATTCTGTATTGTGATATTTTACTGATGCTATTTGATTTTCAGTTGAGCTTACTGCATATGAGTGCATAAAATAAAATTGATCACTTTCATCAATATTTTTTAGCAATTTATTGTCAGATGTTATTTTAATATTATTATATCCGATGACTGGCAATGGATATTTTGTTTTGATTTTTTTTACATTGCAGTTTAAAATATTTAGGCCTTCTGTTAATTGTATTTCATCACTACTTTTTGCAAATAATTGCATCCCCAAACATATTCCTAGTGTGATTTTATTTTTTACGTTAACCACAAGTTCATTTTTCATGTCCTTGTCTATTATATTCTCTATTGTTTTATTAAAAGCTCCTACTCCAGGTATCACGATTTTATCAAACTTATTGAAATCATCATTTGTTTCAATAAAACCAGCGTTCGCATCACAATATTCTAGTGCGTCTTTGATACTATTTAAATTCCCACGATTAGGCAATTTGAGAATGCCTATTTTACCCTTACTATTCATCAATTAACCTCTTAACTAAACTTATATTTTTGATATCGTCATAAAACATGGTTGATAAACATATGCCTTCAGGTTTATGAATTTTTAACAAATCTGAAATATGCTCTAGTTTACCTGCTCCACTGGCTATTATTAGAGGAACTTTTATAAACTTTATAACTTTTTTATATAACTCTAAGTCAAACCCTTTTTTAGAACCATCCTTGTCGACAGATTGCAATAATATTTCTCCCACTCCGAGATCTTGGGCTATTTTAATCCACTCAAGAATATTTCTTGATGAAGGGCATCTTCCATTATCAGAATAACATAACCAATCATTTTCGACTTTTTTTGCCTCAATATTCAAAACCAGACTTTGAGATCCATAGTTTTTAGCTATTTGATAAATAATTTTTTCATCAAATTGTAGTGCGTATGTGTTTATTGCGACTTTATCAGCACCATTTTCAAATAAGTTATTGCAATCATCAATTGATTTAATTGCACCACCTACAGTTACAGGTATAAAAATATTTTTTAAATTTTGTTTTAATAATTCTATTTGAAACTTTCTTTGATAGAGACTTGCAACAATATCTATATAAATTAATTCGTCTACTCCTGAGTTATAAGTAGATTGAATAACATCTTTTATTTTGCCAATTATTTTTAAACCTTCAAAATAAATTGGTTTCACGACAAGATTATTTTTTATTTCAACTTTTGCTATAAGTCTTGTCTTTTTCATTTATGGAGGGATTATTACTATATTATTTATTACTAGTCTAGTTTATATTTTTGTTTAATTATTTTTTTTATTTTTTCAACTCCTAAAACATTTTTTACATCAATAGATATATATTTTTTTATATAATTTTTATAATTTCTTTTAATTTGTTTAGAGTTTTTAATAATTTTATTTTTAACTAAAAATTTTTTTGTTAAATTTAAATTTTCAATATTGTCAATGTTAGATATAGGAATCCTCAGGTCCCTTACATAATGTAACCCACTTTCAATTTGATTTTCATCCATAATTTTTGAGTGGATTGTAGTGATATTTTTATTTAATAACACTGCATCTATTATGGCGCTAGAATTAAAAAAAACTACTAAATAAGATTTATAAATATATTCCCTTGTTTTGTATTGTAAAACTTTAAAACTCTTAAATAATTTTTTTTTTTCCTTCAAGTTATCATTTGGATGAATACAAATTATCACTTTTTTGTTAAGAACTATTGATAATTTTTTGAGATAACTATTAAATTTTTTATAATGCAATGTGATATCTTTTTTTGCAATTAAATTTCTATATTTGGCCCATTGAATCTCATTTAATTGCTCATCCATTACTGTTATATAATCATTTTTAATTTCATGTTTTTCATTTAAAAGAATATCATAAGCTCTGCTATTAACAGGAATAAGTTTTTTCACATAAGGCAAATTAAATAAGTTAGCCACTTTATTAACAGTATTAATTTTATTATATTTTAAGTAACGAGAATTTGAAATAAATCTTATATCAATTTTTCTGACTAAACCAATCATACTCAAGAAAACAGTTAATTTATGTGAAAGTGTTTTAACTAAAAAATTTTTTAATAATTTTGTTTTATACTGCGAAAGATTGTAAGTGTTATTTTCATTACCTGCATTATTAAATTGAAATAATCTTACATCGTAAAATTTAAGAAAAATATTAGTAATGAGTTCATCATAACTAGTCCCAAAAGATTTAATTCCAACAATTTTTTTATTTTTCAGAAACCTATGAAACTGAATAAAATTATTTGTACATAAAAATTTTATATTTGAATTTGGGAAAAGATTTTTTAAAATTTTTGTATCTAAATTATTTTTTTTTCTTAAAAATGCTAAATTATTAACATCGACAATGTAAACATTTTTAAAACTTTTAAATAAATAATTATATGTAAAATAATTGTTTGAAAAAACTGATTTAAAGTATGTATTATTTATAATTGAAACAAATACAATTAAATATTCATATTTTTTCATTTTACTTCAGTTCTCTATGATTTTTATAATTTAATGAATAATTAAATATATTATTTTTTTGACACTTATCTTTCATAAAATATGTAATTTTTTAAATTGAATTAACAATTATCATTTATTTCGATTTATGCAAACCTCATAAGTTTTTCTAGTTGTTTTGAGTGTAAGGCTCTATGTTTAATATATTTAAGTTATCAAACAGCATCTGTATGTTTACTTAGTTAAATGGGAACTGATGCTTTCAATATTATTAAAATTCTAGACATACCAAACTACTTTTAAATAACGATTGTTCTATTCTTGACTTGAATGAAAATAAAAAAAGAAGTAAAAGCTAGTTAATTGAGTAGGGGCCTGTAGCTCAGTTGGTTAGAGCAGTACACTCATAATGTATTGGTCCCAGGTTCGAGTCCTGGTGGGCCCACCACAATTGTAATAACTTTAAATTTTTATTATTATTTCCTCTACTTATAGTTAAAGACTCTGAGTCAAAAATAATAATATTCATTAATAAATAGAGCTTGTTATGTTTTCTAGCAAAAATTATTTAGCAATAAAATTTTCTAAACTTTTAATAAGCATATTAATGTCTCCATCATTAGAGGATATTATAGATGAAAATTCTTCCTTTTGAGTTCTGGCTAGACTTAGGCCCTCAATTATTAAATCTCTTATTAAAAGGTTGTTGGGATCTTTTGTATACACTCTCCACTTAATTTTAACCTCAGGTCTAACGTCTGTAGCTACTAAGATACTTGACACTATTGTATAATTTTCATTAATTTTTTTCTTAGAAACCACATCTATTTCAGGATTAGAATACTCGGCTAGTCTACTAGAGAAACTTTTCAAAAAGTATTCAGTAAACACATTTTGATAGCTTTCTATTTCTTCCATATTTAAGTTTTTTCTATACGATCCAAGTGAATAGAACCCTATCCCCCTAATATCAACAGTATCTATTGCTATTTCTTTTAATTTTTTTACTCTTTCATCTTTAGTAAGATTTCCACTGAGCGTTTTTGCTGCCCTATTAACTGTAGATTGAATAAAAACGTCTGGTTCGATTGAGTATACTTTAGTAATACTTGAAAAAGAAATTATTAAAAAAGCCACAAGTATTAAATTTTTTTTTGTAAACATTACTATACTTACTGTTTGATTAATTTTTATTGTTCAACTATTGTGGCTGTACTTCTTCCCAGTCACCCTCATACATAATTTCAATTGTTGGACTTGAGTTCTTAATTTTTTGTTGTCTATCCTGCAAGTATAAACTTCTTACCGACGCATAAAAGTCTATAGAATTTTTTTCTAGATTATCTATAGATTCTAAATTTTTTGCCCTAAAATCTATTCCTGATAAAACTTTTGTCGTCAAGTAAACTGAATCAGATAAATATTCATTATTGCCATGAGTAGAAGCATTATAATAAGGGTCTCCACCCAATACATTTACAAATGAACCAAAGGTATCTCTAACTGTTGATGGTCCTAAAACTGGTAATACAATATAACAACCTGGGCCCACTCCCCACTTACCTAATGTTTGACCGTAATCCTCTTTTTCATATTCAGAAAAACCCATTTTTTCAGCTACATCAAATATACCAATAATTCCTAGGGTTGTATTGAGAACAAACCTTCCGGTATTAACTCCTGCAGTTTTAAATTCTCCTTGCAGGATATTGTTTGGAATAGTTATAAGGGAAGAAATATTAATAAGTGCATTACTTGTCCCACTTCTAATTGGTGATGGTAAACTCCTATAGCTTTTTGCAACTGGCTTAAAAATAACTTTGTCCAACCCCTGATTTAAAGAAAAAGTAGCTCTATTTAGATTTTCAAAACAATCCTTAACTTTACCTGGATTTTTCTTAGACAAACTATTCTGACCATCAGTATCTGCACTTGCACTTGAGACAAGCATTAAACTTATTATAAGATTTATTAAAATATTTTTCATTATTAGAGATTATATAATATATATTGCAGTAAAGTAAATCTAGATTTAGCAAAAAAATAGGTAAAAAATGGCCTTAAAAACAATATTAAACTATTCACCTAATTTTAACCCTAAAAAAAGAATTGCCAAACAAATCAAATTTATTATTTTTCACTATACTGGCATGAGGAGAGAATCACAGGCAATAAATAGACTTACAAATATACAATCTGAGGTTAGCTGTCACTATTTAATAAAAAAAAATGGAGAGATCATCACAATGGTTCCAGACTTATATATTGCTTGGCACGCAGGAAAATCTTTTTGGGGTAAGTATAAATCTTTAAACCAAAACTCTATAGGAATTGAAATTACAAATCCTGGTCATGATTTCAACTATAAAAAATTTTCTAAAAAACAGATTAGTTCTCTTTTAAAGTTAAGTAAATTTTTGATTAAGAAATATAAAATTAATCCCAAAAATATTTTAGGACATTCAGATGTGGCTCTAGATAGAAAAAAGGATCCTGGAGAAAAATTTCCGTGGAAATATTTTTCTAAAAAAAAAATAGGTTTATGGCACACAATAAAAAAACAAGAATTGATACAAAATAGAACAATTAAAACTACAAAAATTGAGAAAGAGTTTTTTTTCAATAATTTGTTTAAAATTGGATATTCAAAAAAAATTCAACGAAATAGAAGTAAAGTGAATTATTTCAAGAGTATCACAAAAACTTTTCAAAGAAGGTTTAGACAAGAGTTAGTTAATGGTAAAATTGATAGAGAATGCTTACTTATTAGTACAAATATTCTTAAGAAATATAATTAAATTTTTCTTGAAGTTCTATAGTTTAGTAATAAATTGTAACTGCTAGACGAACGACTTGTCGCTTTAATTTTTTTAAAGAGGAAAGTCCGGGCTCCACAAAGACACAGTGCCAGGTAATACCTGGCGGGGGAAACCCTAGGGATAGTGCCACA
>MDSY01009604.1_pt1 | contig 16428 bp, 17 predicted proteins | sample 811131 | NCBI WGS metagenome assembly MDSY01 (sample SAMN05326643, study PRJNA326480) | marine metagenome | isolation source: seawater | place: Atlantic Ocean: South West | collected 2010
CAAGCTAATCATCCTATGCCATATAAATTTAAACGTAAAAATAGAGCTGCTATTCGACAAGATTATATTCAGATCTCACAAGATGCTATTAACCAGCATAAACTTGATCTTATTATCTGGCCTGAAACAATTACGGCTAGTTTAAATTTAAATTTTAAATCACTGATGAGCCCTATCCAAACTATGACACAGCATGATACAGCTTTTATCTTTGGCTCACCTCGTAAAGAAAATGGTCATTATTATAATACAGCAGCCTTTATTACTTCTCAAAATAGAATGACCTACGATAAAATTCAATTGATGCCTTTTGGTGAATATTGGCCACTAAAGCGTGTATTTCAATTTTTTAAGCTAGATAATATTATTCCAGGAAGCGAATTTACCCATGGAAAAACGCCAACCTTATTTGATCTTAATGCTATTCAAATAGCACCGATTATTTGTTTAGAATCTATTAATTCATGTTTATCTCGTACTTATGCTAACCAAGGTGCTGATATTCTTGTTTCATTGGTTAATAATGCCTGGTTTAAAGGTAGCTCTATAGCAGCTAGACAACTACAAATGTTACAGTTTCGTTCTATCGAAGTAGGCTTACCTAGTATACAATCAGCCAATATGGGCTTTACCTGTTTTATTAATGCTTCTGGTAAAATCACAGGCATATTAGATAAATATCAACAAGATTATCTATTTCAAAGCATTGATTGTGTGAGCATTGATACTCCATTTCGAAATTGGGGTAATGGTATTGTGTTGGTAGCCTTTATAATTACTTTGGGCTATTTATTACGTAGTTATTATTTATATAAATATATCTTAGATAAACATTAAGTTAATCTAACAATTTTAAGATGCTGTGGATTCATTTTTAACTAATGCTTTGTAGTGATCACTTTCTCTGTATACAGCTAACTTGCCTTCGTACTTGCCTTCGTAACTTTGGCCTCGAACTAAAACATCAAGTGGGAGTTCAACTTTTCTCTGATCAATAGTTACACCTTCTTCTCTTAAAAACTTTTGAACTATTGCAACAGCAATATCACCATGAGCTCCGGCCCACATACCATTCTTACCGATAGTATTTTTAACTTGTATTATATTATATTGACAATTCTTTTCACCTTGCTCTTCTAATGCAACCTGATACGTTTCATTATCGTTGTAGTATTTTTCTACATTTTGTGAGGCTTGATGTCTAAGCAATCCAACAAATTCATCCTCACTTATTCTATTCAACGCATCCTTAGCTTCTCTCAACTCTTCTGTATTAGATCTTATTACAGCTTGATAAATTGCCCGATAAAAACAATTTCCATCGCCGTCGACATCTTCTAAATGATAGCCAGCTGGAATAGTAGGGGTTCCTGAACTTTTCAAGGCATCTTTTGCTTTATTACAGCTTTCTTGTGTTAATATATTTTCATGTAATTTTCCTATATCATCAGGTAACTTATTGCCATAAAATTGTAAAGCTGTCTCTAATTTTTTTAATTCTGCTAATTCTGCTTCATTAGCATCTTTCTTTGGAGGAAGACCCAACCATATATGATATATCTCCAAATATGTATTTAGGTAATGTTCCTCAAAGTTTATACGATTTTCTTTTTTTAATTCTTCTTCTAACTCTTGTTTAGCTTTTCTTAGCGCGAACCATTGGCGTTTGTCTTGATTAGGAATATTAACTTCCTGATACGCTCTAATTGTTTCACTAGTTAATAGATCAAGTTCTCTAACAGAGTCACAAAACTTAATTAATGAACTAGGGTCATTATTGTCTGCAAACACCTTAACTATTTTTTTAAAACTTTCTTTTACTTTGTGATCTTCATCAGATTTTGAAGATCCTGAAGATTTTACAATATGATTATGGCTATGTTCTAAGAAATTCGTAATTTCAGATTTTGCAGTTCTATTGCTAGCAATAGAATCAACTTGTGTTAATTTTGCTATATTTATAAATTCAGTAAGTGTGTTTTCATGCTTTATAAATTCAGGTGTACCGGAATTTAAACTTTTAAGCAACGCTCTTTTCCGTGTCTCTATTTCTACGGGGTCTTTTAAAGTGCCGTCTATAATCTCTAATACTAAATTATTTGATTTCTCTGTAAATGTATAGTATTCCGTACGTGCTTTTTTTGCTGCAGGGTAGCTTACCGGGTTATTTTGTAATGTATTAATTCCCATTTTTTTATTCCTTTTTATATCGCTTTATATAGTTATCGTGTTTTTTCTTGAAAAAATTTCATTTATTTTTCTTTTTAAGGCAATAAAACTCTTTAATCTTAATAATTGTTGCTGCATTTTACCAAAAACAGCCTTTTATTTCAACTTTTTTTATTTATTAATAATTGGTTTCAGTCTGGTGATTCAAAATCAAGATTCTCGGATTCTGTTTCTTCCTCTTGATTTGTCTCTGCTTGCTTTTTTTCTTCTTCAATTTCTTCTGCGGTTTTTAATACAATCAAATCAAATAATCGTTTAAATATACGTTCAGCCATCGGCGTAGCTTCTACTCTACATGTTTGATACGCTGCTATTTTTTCGTCTGTCATATGTTCTTGGATAGCGTTCCCCAATTCTTCTTCGACATATTTAAAGAAAAATGCAATCATCTGATTTTCTTGAGAACTTAAATGTGATGCTATGGTTTCTAATGACCGATAGGTTTCTGAAAATGGGTTTTGTTCGGAGATCGCTTCTTCTTCTTCTTCTTCTTCTTCAGGGTCTTCTTCTATATCTTCCATTTCTTCTTCTTTTTCTTCTTCTGCAAATAAATCATTTTTATCACTCTCTGAAATTTCAAATTCTTTTTCGCTAACCCCCTCTAAGACTAATGTTAAAAAATCTCCCATTTCTTCATCATTAATGGTTGGTACATCATCTAAAGTTGAGGTTAATATAGTTGCACTTTCCTCTGATAAATGTTTTAAAACATCCGTACTCTTTTCTTCAATTAAACTAATTAATAATTGAGATTTTTGTTTTCCTGTTAAGTTCATGAAGGAACCTCTTCTAAAACAAAATCTTCTTCTAATTCAGTTTCAGCTTCTTCAGTTTGCTTATTGTCATCATCTTCTTGTTCCTTTAACCAATCTTCCATAATAGCTGCTAATTTTTCTGGAAATTCAGTTGCTAACTCTCTTAATTTCTCTAATTTTGTATCATTATCAAGATCTTCGTCTTCTTCTAAATCACCATCATCCAGATTATCAAATTCATCTTCATTGATATTTTCAACAACTTTATTTTCTTCACGTCGTGCTTTTCGTATAAATCGTATTACAAACATAATCATGATAATACCAACTATAATACTTGCTCCTAACAAAAGATAATCTAATATTCCTTGTCTAGTATGCTTAGCTATTAACGCTTTTTTCTCGCTCTCTGTATAAATAGGAAACTCAGCAATACTTAATTGTATGGAATCTCTACCTCGGATATACCCTACTGACCCAGCTACTGTTTGAAATACCTGTTGCTTAAAGGCTTTATCTACAAAAATATCATCATTTAATCCATCAATTACAATACTTATGGTTTGTCTTTTTATATCAACTATATTTCCATTTTCAAGTGGTCCTAAATCTGATGTTACCTCAACTTTAAACGATGCAATTGGCATAATTCCAAATAATTGTTTTTCTACTTTTTGTTTTAACGTATTCTCAAAATTCCATTTTATTTCAAACCATTCTTGTATACGATCATAATTAGGGATTATAGGACTTCCCATTGCTTCTTCTCGACTAATGGCTGCTAAAATAGGGGCTCGGCTTTTTTCTTCTGCTACATATGTTCCTGCACGTTTTGAAGCTAATCTTTCAAAAAGACTATCCGATAATAGATTTCCATCTGTATCAATAACGGATACATTTTCCACTTGCAAATTTTCAACTGCATTTGACACTAATTGAATAATACTAAAGACAATTTCATCTGTTATCTCACTTCCTTGAATAATTCGTATAATAATCGATGATGTCACAGGCGGTTGAGTTACTGTAAATAAACGCTGCTCTGGTAATACAATTTGTACTTTTGCTGATTCAATAATATCTAATTGTGTAATTGCTTTTTCTAATTCGCCTGATAAGGCTCTTAAAAACCGAATTCGTTTATCAAATTCTGTTACCCCTAAGGTTTGTGCATCATCTAATAATTCATACCCACTCTTTGCTTTTCCTGACGGAATTCCTTTAATGGCCAACAAATTCCTTGCTAGTTCCGCTTCATCTTCTGCTACTAAAATTGTAAATTTCTGACCATTTTGCTCGGTTTTAAATTGTATTTCTGCTAAACTAATTTCTTTTAAAATTTTGCTCGTATCGCCACCATCTAACTGACTAAATAATTTTACATACTTTATTTTTTTTCTACTTTTCTTACTTTTATCTACTTTATTTTTTGATACCATTATATTTTTGTTACTATGCTTACTAACGGATTTATTTGACTCATTACCTCTTCCTAACATTGTTAGCAATATCACAATAATAATAACGCCTGCTATTAATCCCCCAACAATGAATTGCCTATTTGACTGTTTTGGAGGCAATGGCTCTGGTTGGGAAACTGGTTCCTCTAATGTGGGTTCTTCTTGAATTATTTCTTCTTCAGCCATATTTAATAATTGTTATATGATATATATGTTTATTTTACATTAGACTTACTACATAAGTCACGTAAATAGACTGATTTATTATTAATTTTTTAAATAGCTAACTGCGTTATTTCTTTGAATGTTTGCGTAGCAGATGATAAAACAGTTGTTGCAAATGATACAGCTAAATTTAATTTCATTGTCTCAACACTCACTTCATCTAACGAAACTTTTCCTTCAATATATTGCTCTGTTAAATCATTTACTCGATATTCCATTGTACTAATACTTTCTAGCACCTCTATTGATTTATCTAATAACATTTGAAATGGTGTTACTTCTACACGATTCGTACTCAGATAAACATTTTCATCATCTTGGCCTTGAACATTTTGACGTCTATCTTGATTATTTTGAACTTCACGAAATATATTTTCTATTTCTTCAGGTGCTAATGCCTGCGCTAACAGTTCTCTATTTTCTTCTTCTGATACAATCCTTGGTTTTTGATTAAAGTTATAATCAATTCCATCGACATCATTTGGATTAACCCCATTTAATGCTTCATCAAAAAAGTTTTGAAATGGTACCTTTGGCATCATTTCTTTATTAACGGCATTTGTCTTTTGAGGTTTCATTTGCATCATATCCAAAGGATCTAATTTTTTATTCATTTTAGTAACTCCATTGTAGACTGATACATCGCTTTAGTAAGTTTAAATGCGTTAATATTTGCCTCATACATAGCCTCTGTATGCTTTAATGTTACCATTTCATTTGGCATATTAACATTTGGCAAATAAAAATATCCATCCTCATCAGATTGTGGTGCCGCTGGATCAAAGTATCGACTAAACGGTTCTGTACTTCGTTCAATATCAACTACCTTTACACCAATATCAGAGGCTTCTAATACTAAATATTTTTTTTGGTAGGGCAACCCTGTTTCTTCATCTTTTAAAGTCATTAAGTTGGCAACATTTTCTGCCGTCATTGTCATTTTCATCCGCTGAGAAACAATACCACTCATATTGATCTGAAACGCATCTTCTAATGTACTTAACTGTGCGGCTATTGGTGATAGTAACATTAAACTGATAATGACTACTTTAACCAACATAACTACCGTTTTCCCATTGTAGCTATCTGCCGATAGGTATCAAATCTTTTTTTATACAACGTTAAATAACTTGCTTGTAAATTTTTGTTTTTTGCCATACTTGCCGACATATGCTCTAATAATACTTTTTCTCTTAACTCACTATTATTAGGAATAATTTGATTTAATTCTTCCTGATCTTCTGGATACAAAACCGGCTCAAAGCCAGGCGTGGTAATATTAGCAATATTATATGAAAAAAGAGCATGCTTTTTTGTTGCTTTATAAATTGCTTTTTCTAATTTTTGATCAGCCGGATACAATGCTAATTTACCTGCATTCTGCTGTGCCCATACCGATCCACTTAAATATATAAGTATAGTTATGGCTATTAATTGATATTTATTCATTCTGTTTTAATCCTTCCAATCGATGTTTTAATCTATCTAAAACATTCATATGAATACGACATATTCGACTTTTTGATATCTTTAAATGCTTAGCAATTTCTACTTGCTTAAGTCCATGTATATAAAATAATTCTATAACATCTTTGTCGGGATGTTCTAGATCATAAATCTCTTTCCATAAAAAATCATAATTTTCATCCACAACTTCTATCTCAGGATCTTTAGTTCCTTTACTTTCAGATATATTTTGCTTCATATCGCCTGATATATAATGAACAAACGTCGCTGATTCAACCGCCTCATTAATCTTCTCTTTAGGCTTACTATTAGACTCATTTATAGTATCTTCGATAAATTCTGCTAATGTTTCTTGTAATTTTTTTCTTCTGTCACGGTACTCTTGAGGAATTCGTGCATTCCATTCATTACGAATTGAATCTAATATTTCACCTCTAATACGATAATAAGCATAGGTTTGAAATTTAGTGTTCAAATCTTTCTTAAACCCTTTTTTAGCTTTTAACAATCCTTCAACTCCCCAACTAATTAGATCATCATAATCAATACAACTAGGAACTTTTCCTGCCTGTAAAATTTTTGTTGCAATGCTTTTTATTAATATCATATGCTCATTAATAAACTCTTCAGAATGCCCTCTATCTTTTCGAGCATCATTATATTGTAGCTTAGTTATATCAATGTTTTTCTTTGACATTTTTTATTCCCTAAAATATTCATCTAAGTTTAATAAATCTTGATCTGCTAAATATTTGGATAGTTGTCTTGCATAAATCACATTCATTAATTCATTTGATTGCTTTGTATCATAAATGGCATCCTCTTCAATTTCAATAACACTTGTTGATTTAAATAACGGTTGTACAAATATTTGTTGAATAAATAATGCTTGCATTTTTTTCATAGCATCTTCCTCACTGCCAATTTCATAGTTTGGATTTAATAACTGATAATAACTCATATCGGGCATCTGTCCTGCTCCACTAGCTGTAAATATTAGCAGCAAACTTATTATATAAAAAATTATCTTCATAATATTTCTAAATCAGCTACAAGAGCTCCTGACTCTTTTAATGCTTGGATAATATTAATTAATTCTTTTGGTGATACACCTATTTGGTTTAATGAATTCACTAAATTGGATAAGGTATCAGCTGCCTCTAAATAGACTAACGGTTTTTTTTGTTCATTTATTGTAATAGGATCCTCTTGTGCCCCAAATAACCCTCCGGCATCATTATTAATTTTTATTGAAACGCCTCCATGTGTGATAGCAACTGGGAATAATTTAACATTTTCTCCAATAATGATCGTTCCTGTTTTTGAATTAACAACAATTCGTGAGGATACATCAGGTGTAATTTCTATATTTTCAATTTCAGATATAGCGGTTATTAAATCCGAAGACTTTAAATCTTCTAATGGAATTTTAATGGTATTGCCATCTATTGCTTTAGCACCCTTATAACCTTTCTCTTGTAATGCTTTCATAGCTTTTGCTACTGTAAAGAAATTTGGTTTATCTAAAACCATTGTAATATTATGTTGATCCGTAAACGTTACCGGTACCTCAGCTTCTACTATAGCTCCATTTGGTATTGAGCCTACCGTTGCTTGATTTCTATAAAGCTGTGTTGTTGCAGATACTTCGCTTGCACCATCAATCACTATATTTCCTTGCGCTACAGCATATGTTTCCATATCAGGACCCATCATTGGTGTCATTATTAATGTTCCCCCAATCAAAGAACTTGCATCCCCTAGAGCTGATACCGTTACCGATATACGTTGACCCTTTTTTAAAAATGATGGCAAATTAGCTGTTACTAAAACAGAAGCTGCATTTCTAGCATTTAAATTTACGCCACTTATTGAAACCCCCATTTTTGATAATAAGTTTCTTAAAGCATTATTTGTTAAACCGGCAGCTCTAGAATCACCGGTTCCTCTTAATCCTACAACAATTCCATATCCTGCTAACTGATTGTCTCTTGATTCGATTAATTTTCCAATATCTTTTAATCGTACGGTATTAATCTGAGAATAAGATAGAGTTCCTAACAAACTTAACATTATTAAAATAGATGTTAAAATTTTCATACTAAAACAACCAATTAAATACTTTCGTCATAATACCAGGAGATTGTTTTGAAGCTACTACCCCACTTCCATGTACTGAAATTTCAGCTTTAGCAACTTGATATGAATAGACTGAATTCTTTGGAGAAATATCTTGGGGCCGAATAACACCGGCTACTCGAATTGTCTCCAACTCATCATTGACTTTTACTTTATGAATTCCTTCAACATATAAATTTCCATTATCTAATATTTCTGTTACGACGGATGATACAACCGCTTTTACCTGACTTCTACGCGAGGTTTGTCCCGTCCCTTCATACTTATCATCCCCATTTAACCCATATTCTCTTTTTTGATTTAAGGTTTCATTTCCTAATAAATTTCCTACTTGCTCCCAATTAGTTTGAATTGAAGCTCCTAAACGTGATTCTCTTTCTGTACTGGTTGATGCTTGCTGTGCTGCTGATGTTGATTCTGATACATAAATTGTAATAATATCGCCTACTCGAATCAGCCGTCTGTTAACACCATAAAACGGTGTTTTAGCATTATCAAATAATGAATCTGCTACAACCTCCATTGGCCATAGTAAACTAATTAGAACTAATAAGAATATGTTTTTTATCAATTACTTTTCCTCTTAATATTTTTTTTGTTTCTGTCTTCATTCGAATCATATCACCTATCATCCCTGAATCTAATGCTGTAACATCCGATTTAATCTCAAAGCCTGATGATTTGATAACTAATTTTACATGTTCTCCTTTTTGCACATCAGGAACAAGTTCAATCCATCGATCTGAAAATGCAATTCCTTTTATCATCGATCGTTTTGTTTGCTTTCCGATAATAATATTTTTATTAAAAATATAATCTTCGGATCGTGATGTTAACTTAATTCTTTTTTGAGTAATATCATCATTAGAAATGATATCATTTGTTTTTATTTTTCTATTAGATACATAAACATCTCCATAGACGCTGGTTTCTAAAGCACATTTTTCTGTTTTAATAATTGTATTTTCTTCTGATAAAAATGCTGTATCTAATATAATCTTTCCCATTAAGGTTTGTGGTTTTGCTAAATCTACAAAGATATAAAAGACATCTTTAGAAATATTATTAAAAATTTCTGAGTTTTTTATCTCGACATTAACGTCTGGATTATTTACATCTTCCATTTGTCCTAATATTTGATTTTTAATTTCAGTCTCTAATGTTTTACTAGAAAAATTAGCAACACTATATTGCTTTGCAGATAGATTAACTGAAAAAAACACCGTTAATAAAATTACCCAAAACACTCTCAACATTATTTATTTCCCTATATCACTTGCTGCCTTTAACATCGCATCTGCTGATTTAATGGTCGAGTTTACTAATTCAAATGTTCGCTGACATAACAACATATTCATCATTTCTTCAATGATATTAACATTTGAAAACTCTAATGCTCTTTGCTTTACCATTCCAACACCATTTTCACCAGGAATCGTTAACTCTGGATCCCCAGATGCAGCTGTTGCTCTAAATAAATTTTGACCAACGTCTTTTAATCCTCCTGCATTTGGAAAATTTACTAAATAAACCTGTCCTATTTCTGTTGGCTGGACAGTATTTGCTGTTTGAGCAAACACCTCACCTGCTTCATTAATAATAATTTCAGTCGTATTAGCTGGTATTGTAATAGCTGGATCAAGCGGATGCCCATTTGGATTTAATACATTACCTTCTGCATCTGCATGCAAGTTTCCAGCTCTACTAAATCCATAGGTTCCATCTGGCATTAAAAACTGTAAAAATCCTTTTCCTTCTATCGCAACATCCAGTTGCTGATTTGTCATTTCAATTGATCCGGTAGTAAAGTCTTTTGTCACATCAACAATACGTATTCCTTGACCATACTCTAAATATTTCTTACGCTTTCGTCCTGCACCCGGTGATACCTCATCAAATTCTGAATAGGCTCTTTCTAATACCAATGGAAATAAACTCTCCATTTCCATACGCTTCTTTTTATATCCAACCGTTTGCGCATTCGCAATATTGTTTGCAATAACCTGCATTTTTCTTTCATAAGAAAAATATGCTGATTTTGCCATAAATAACTGTGATAACATGCTGACTTCCTCCTTTTTATATTTTTATGGGCTTGATAATGTCGCCGCTGTATTTAACGCTCTATTCATTAAATGAGCTGTTTTTACACTAGCATCATATGCATTTTTTGCCATTAATATATCCCCAGTAATCCCCTTTAAGACATTATTTTGCTCTAACGCTCCCTGAACAACCGCATAATGCTCTGGCCCTTCTTCTACGGGAACATCTTTTGTTAAAATAAAATAAGATCCATTTAATGACTCAAATGATTGCATTGCCGCAAATGTTTTAAATACTACAATTTTCATACTTGAAACAGGCTGTCCATCAACATAAATAAGCCCAGATCTTGATACTAATATATCTTCACCTTCTGGTAAAATTATCTCTCCTTCTTCTCCTAATACTGGGTAATTACCCGATAACGTCACTAATCTTCTTTTTGAATCTAATAAAAAACGACCATCTCTTGTAAAAGCAATGGTTCCTGGTAATTGCACTACAAAAAAGCCTCTACTATTAGCATCAATATAAAAATCTAGTTCTTTGTTGGTCTCAATCATAGGACCAGCTCTCCATCTAAAAAAAGGCAAATAATCTAAATTATAGCCATCTTCTGTCTTTTTTCTAGAATTATAAACACCTGTCTCAATAAATCCTGGCGTTCCAACATTTATTGTATAAAACATAAAGTTTGTATAATGTACCTGAAACATTCTCATAGCTTCCAATGTAGTTGACACTCCTTGATCTTGAACTTCACCAAAATCAGTATACCCATATAATGGTGAGGCAACACTTAAAATCATAAGTAATATACCCATCGTGATCTTTCTATAAACATTAAGTTGTTTTTTTCTCATTTCTTCTTCTTTCTTTTTAATTTTTTCTTTTTTGCTAGTCTATCTAATCGATACACAAATGATAATACTTCTGCCACCATATTATATAAATTTGGTGGTATTTCAGAATTTATAGCTAACTTTGACAATAACTCCACTAAAGAAGAATCTTCATAAAATGGAACCTTATTATCTTCGGCAACCTTAAGTATCTTTTCCGCAATTTGACCTTTTCCAAACCCTGTAATTTTAGGAGCCTTACTATTTTTCGAATCATACTTTAAAGCAATCGCTTTTAAATTATGCTTATTTTTAACATCAAGTTGATGTATATTTCGTTTTAATTTTATATTTTTTGGCTTATCACTTTTTTTTGCATTCATAGTTTATACTTCCGTACTAATTCGTTTCATATTATTTAAATTAAATGTTGGTAATAATAATTTTTCAATATTAATAATTTTTTTCAATGATTGCACTTGAGTTACTTCATAATTTAATTCTTCCATAGATTTTTTTAGTTCAGGAACTTCATCTAAAACAAATTTTTGCGTCAATTCATTACTACTATAAATCTTATATGCCATTTTTTTATCATTAATTTCAATAATGATCGTTAAGTCTCCTAAATCTGATGTTTCACACTTAATCACAATTGTTGTGTTATTCGGATTTATTTTTTTCTTATTCTTAGGATCCTTACTTACCATAACCTCAATATCTTTTAATGCTTTTGCCATAGGGTTTGGAATCATCCAATAATGAAAAAATTCCTCAGCAATTTGTTGATTTGAAGGACTTTTAGATAAAATTAATTGTGTTAACAAAACATCATGAAGGGCTGATGAATCTTTTTCAACACTTTTAATTATTTTTTTCAAGTTATCAGCTATCAAGTTATTAGATGATGATAACTTTTTATTGATCCCTTTTAAAAAATCTTGTAAATATCTTAGATCTTGTACTAAGTCAGATTGCTTGTTGATCAACCCCTTAATATCTAAATTATCAGCGTGCTTTTTCATAGCCTTTGTATCTTTTAAAAAATCATCTAAAAATCCTGCAACCCCAGCGATTAATGATGGATCTAAAAATGCGCTAAAACCAGGCAATCCATTTTTCAATCCCTGTAACCCCTGAGATAACTTTGATAAGCTTCCTGACAATTGAACATTATGTGATAAAAATTTTGAAATTAAATCTACAGCCTTCGCATTACCATCAAGCCCTTTTGAATAAGCAACGACACTAGCCTCTAACTTATTCCCTCTCTTACTCCCCTTAACCGCCTGCTCTATCAAGTCAAAGGCTTCTGGGGATGCCTCAACCCCATACAATAACATAGTTGTTAAAATCTGCTTATTTTCAGGGGTAACCGCTTTTTGCAAATTTAATAAAGCCTGGCTAATATCTTGTGAATTTAATATCCGAACATACTCTGGTGTTTTTTGTAACGGCTGATCAGCACTCTTAACACTTGATTGATCACTATTTACATCTTGAATACTTTTAGGTAACGATTTCGAGTCGGTTGTCTGCTGAGGCTTATTAACATCTCCACGTATATTTTGCATCCAGCTCCCTTTTCTTAACTCAACAAGGCTTGCAAAATTATATCAAAAAGTTTCTTAAATTTGAATAGATAGCTCTCTTTAATTACTTTTTTAAAAGGTGGTAATTTTCATTAAATTAAATAGAAACTTTGCTTTTTTCAAATATCTCTAATACCTTTTCTTGAATAATCAATGTTTGATCTTGAGATCGTAATGTTAATTCAAACCCACAGGATTCTACCAAAACAATACCACGTAATGAATTTGTTAGAAACATTTCATCAAATTCTTCCATCTCGGTTACCAACACCTCTCTTACATCACAACCATAACCAAACTCATTAGCATTCTTAATCACTAAGTCTCTAACCGTGCCTTTTAAAATCACATTTGAATCTGGCACAATTAATGTTTTTCCTTTGATAAAAATAATATTAGATCGTGATGTTTCAAGCAAAACTTGGTCCTCATCATATAACACCACATCATCAAAATCGTTGCTTAATCGATTTTCTAGCATATTCTTCATCCAAGACAAGGATTTGAATTGATCTAATTGTATTTTTTGAAAGGATTGCTGTCTTAAATCTAATCGCAATCGCTGATCAAGTTTATATCCTGGCCATTTTCTTAACACACATAAAAACAACGGCTGCGTAACAATACTTTTAGTAGGATCTTCTGTTCTATTGCCTGGTGTTAAATAGATATTTAAAATACCTTCATCGCTATCATTTTTTTGAATTAATTCTTGAATTGTATTCGTAATCTCCTCATCTGAATAGTCTAAAGGAATATCCAATATAATAGCTCCCGATCGTATCCGATTAATATGCTCTTGCAATAAGATTGGGTTTTTATTTTCTACACGTATTGTCTCAAACAATCCATATCCATACAAAAACCCATAATCCATGAACGGAAACTCAAGATCTTGCTTTTGTTTAATTGCTAAATTTTCGGAAATATAATTAAAAACACTGTCCATATAATTATAAGTGTAATCAATAACCCCTTACTTCGACAAGTACCGCCTTACCTCTGATTGCCTCAAACTTTCTAACATACCTTTCGCTTTTATCTTACATTCATGCCACTCAACAGCTACATCTGAATCAGCAACAATCCCTCCACCCGTATGAAAAAACAAAGTATTTTTCTTGGAATACAAGGTTCGTATGGCAATATTAAACGTCATATTTCCATTTCCAGATATATATCCTACACATCCTGTATATGGTCCTCTCTCACTTAATTCACATTCTTGAATAATTTCCATAGCTCTTTTCTTTGGTGCGCCTGTAATAGACCCCCCTGGGAATAAGGCTTTCATAATCGTAGAAAAACTAATATTTTCTTTTAAACACCCCTCTATTGTTGCTACCCCATGATGCACATATTGATAGGATTCAATATCTCGCAACTGCTTTACTTTAACCGTATCTGTTTGACAAATTTTATTTAAATCATTTCTTTCTAAATCGACTATCATTAATAACTCAGCTTTATCTTTAACAGATTGACTCAATACTTTTTTTTGATACTGATCCTCTTCCTGATTATCTCCTCGCTTAATTGTTCCTTTTATAGGTTTTGTTACAATATCATCGCCTACCTTGGTAAAAAATAATTCTGGAGAAGAACTTAATACGCTGTAATCGTCATAGTTTATATAGGCACTATAGGGAGCGGGTGAAACTTTTCTTAATGTTTGATAAACCGTACTTAAATCTCCCTCAAATTCTACCGAATAAGGCATGGATAGATTTACTTGATATACATCTCCCTGCCTAATATAGGCTAATACTTGCTTAATTGCTTTTTTATATACATCATTATCTGGCTCGATGACAGCTGACTTAATCTCAAACTCTTTTTCTTCATACTGCAACGTATCTAATATTGACTGAAATGTTACATGATCACGGCCATATAATTTACTAGATACAAAGTATGACTGCTTAACTTGATGATCAATGATAATATAACGATCATAAATCCCTCCCAGCACTTCTGGATACCGCCCTCTGTTTAACCACTTAAAATCATCTAAATATCTAGCGGATTCATATGTAAACATCCCAATAAAACCCGATGAAAATCCTTGTTTATCACACGCTTCATCTTCAACAACATACGACTGAATAACATCATAAATGTTCTTATGATCATGACATACTGTCTTTTCTTTTGATTTTACTACAACCTGACTTTCGTCACTTAAAAAAATATACCTAGGATCTACCCCTATGACTGACTGCTCTAATTCTCCTTCTTGGACACTATTACAATCTAAAAAGGCTGTCTCTTTTTTTCTTAACAAAGCATTTAATAAGGCCTCTGTTACCGTTATTGGCTCTGATACAAACATCACTAACTAGTCACTTGCTTTTAATACGCTCAAAAAAGCCTCTTTTGGGATCTGAACACTACCAATTTGTTTCATTTTTTTCTTACCAGCTTTTTGCTTTTCTAATAATTTTCTCTTTCTTGAAATATCGCCCCCATAACATTTTGCTGTTACATTTTTTCGCATTGCTTTAATTGTTTCTCGTGAAATCACTTTTGCACCGATTGATCCCTGTACCGCCACTTCAAACATTTGTCTGGGAATAATATCTTTTAATTTTATCGCTAAATTACGTGCTAAAGGACTTGCCTTTTTTCGATGCGCAATAAAGGATAAAGCATCGACAATATCGCCATTAATCAACATATCTACTTTTACCAAATCAGCTGGTTTATGATCCTTATACCAATAGTCCATACTGGCATATCCTTTGGTTCGTGATTTTAATTTATCAAAAAATTGCGTTATGAGTTCATTTAAAGGGATTTCAAATGTTAATACCTGTCTATTACTATCAATAATCTCTGAATTTTCAAACTCACCTCGTGACTCTTTAACCAACTCAATAATAACACTTATATACTCATTAGGAGCAATGATCGATAATCCCATACAGGGTTCAAAAATAGTATCAATATGCGTTACTTCAGGATATTGATTTGGGTTCTCCATTTCAAATGCTTCACCATTGTTTAACGTAACCTTATAAGTCACATTTGGCGCGGTTACAACAATCTCGATATTAAACTCTCGCTGAATACGCTCTTGAATTATCTCCATATGTAACAAACCTAAAAATCCACACCGATACCCAAATCCTAAAGCTTGTGATGATTCAGTTTCAAAGGTCAACGAAGCATCATTTAACTGTAATTTTTCCAACGCTTCACCCAACATCTTATACTCATCGGTATCCACAGGATACAAACCACAAAATACCATAGGCTTGGCAATCTGATAGCCTTCCAAAGCTTCTTCAATCGGATTATCCTCTTCTGTTATCGTATCTCCAACACGAGCATCTTTGATCGATTTTAAGCCTGTAATAATATAACCAACCCCTCCCCTATGAATAGATTCGGCTGGAGTCATATTAGGTTTAAAATAACCACATTCTAAAATATCTACTTTTTTCTTTGATGCCATCAGCCTTATCTTTTGACCTTTTTTAATTGAACCATCAAACACACGTACATAATTAATAACACCTCGATAATCATCATAACTAGCATCATAAATCAACGCTTTTAATTGATCACTTTCACTCTCTTTTGGCCTTGGAATTTTAGCAATCACAGCCTCTAAAATTTCTTCTATACCCTGCCCTGTTTTGGCACTACATAACAAACATTCCTCTTTTGG
>MDSY01091055.1_pt1 | contig 16426 bp, 12 predicted proteins | sample 811131 | NCBI WGS metagenome assembly MDSY01 (sample SAMN05326643, study PRJNA326480) | marine metagenome | isolation source: seawater | place: Atlantic Ocean: South West | collected 2010
CAGCTGTATCCACAGATGGGCACAGGCTTGTTAAATATAACAGAACAGATTTTTGTACAGAAAACATTTACGATGAAGTTATAGTTCCTAAAAAATTCCTTTCTTTTTTAGCAACCCAACTTTACGATCAAAACATTGATCTTATGGTGGGGGAAAACTATTTAACTGCTCGCCTAGAAAAAGATTTAGTTGTAACAAAAATAATAGATGAAAAATTTCCGGATTATGATAGTGTTATACCAAAAGAAAACAACAAAAACTTTATCGTTGATAAAAATCTTTTATTCGGTGCTATAAAAAGAGTTTCTATATTTTCTAATAAATCCACTCATCAAGTAGCTCTTTCTTTAAATACAGAAAAGTGTTTTGTTACAACCGAGGACCCTGAAAAGTCATCCAAAGCAAAAGAGAACATTTTTGGGGAATACGATGGCGACAACATTACAATTGGTTATAATGCAGAGTATTTAAAAGATATTGTTAGTCATGTTTCAAGCCAATCAATTAAAATAAAATTAAACAACCCTGTTAGCGCTGCTCTTTTTGAAGAAAACCCCAAAAGAGACAACATCAACAATCTAATGTTATTAATGCCAATTAGGCTTAATGATTAAAATTGCCTTTTTATTTTATTCTTGGCAATCTCAAAACTTTCATTATTATCTTTTAGAAACCACTATAAAAAAGAAATTAGCTTTTCTAAAAACATTACAGTGATTTGGGGGAAAAATGGATCTGGAAAAACATCTCTTTTAGAAGCAATTTATTTATTATCTTTAGGAAAAAGCTTTAAAACACACAAACAAAAATCAATGATTAAACAGGGAGAGTCAAGTTTTATAGTAAAAGGTAGTTTTTTATTAAATAGAATAAAAAACAGAATAGCAATACAAACCAATATAAAAAATAAAAAAACAATTAAGGTTAATGGAAAAACAATAAAAAACAGAAAAGAAATAATAGGAAAAAACAACGTGGTTGTTTTATCACCAGAAGACCAGGTCGTTACTAAAGGAGGACCAAAAGAAAGAAGGTTTTTTTTTGACAGATTGTTTTCTATTGTTAATATTAACTATTTAAAGACACTGCAAGAATATAATAGGGTCCTAAAACAAAGAAACGCACTTCTTTCTATCGCAAATAAAAACCAAGCTAAAGAAACAAGTTTTTTACTTTGGGATGAAAAACTATCAATCTCTGCAATAAGGTTATGGGGGTTTCGAAAAAACAGTTTTTTAATTTTTCAAAAGATCTTAAATGAAGTAATTATTAATTATCAAGAAGGCTTAAGTTTGGACGTTGTTTATTTAGAAAAAACACCTAAGAAAGAAGAATACCAAAGCCAACTAGAAAAAACAAGAGACAGGGATATTTTTTTGGGCACAACATCAATAGGTCCACACAGAGACAAAATAGATTTTTTTTGGAGCAAAAAAAATCTTCGAGATTATGGATCACAAGGTGAACATAAAATATCTTTAGTTTTACTAAAATTGGCAGAAATTAGTCTAATTAAAAAAACAACAGGAAATAACCCAACTTTATTACTAGACGATGTTTTTGCAAAACTTGATTTAGATCGAAGCAAAAAACTTGTATCGTATCTCGGTTTAATTGAATCAAAAGCTAGAGAGTCTATACAAACAATTATTACAACAACAGATATAGTTAACCTAAAACAAACAGGTTTAACGCTTAAGAACAAAAACATTAAAAGCTATAAATTGGAGCCAGATTGCAACACATAGGAGGGGCTCTAAAAAACCTTATAAAAACACATGGTTTAGAAAGGCAGCTAAATCAACAAAAGGCGATGGATGTTTGGGGAGAGGTTGTAGGAAAAAAAATCATGAAAAACACGGAACCCTTATCCGTTGAATTTGGTGTTTTAACGGTAAAAACATCAAACTCTGTTTGGAGGCAAGAACTGCAGCTACAAAAAGACAACATAGTTCAGTCAATCAATAAAAAACTAACAAAAAAAACCATCAAGGACGTTCGATTTATATGAGTGAAAATTCACAAACAAAACAATATAGCGCTGAAAATATTAAAGTATTAGAGGGGTTAGAGGCTGTTAGAAAAAGACCGGCAATGTACATTGGCGACGTTGGTAAAAGAGGATTACACCATTTAATTTATGAGGTTGTTGACAATTCAATTGATGAAGCACTAGCTGGTTATTGTGATAGGGTTACAGTTATTTTCAACAAAGATGGTTCGGTTACCGTGGAAGACAATGGAAGGGGTATACCTGTCGATATACATAAAGAAGAAAAAAAACCAGCAGTTGAAGTTGTGATGACAGTATTACACGCAGGTGGAAAGTTTGACAAAGGGTCTTATAAGGTGTCTGGGGGTCTTCATGGTGTTGGTGTTTCTGTTGTTAACGCCCTTTCAGAGTGGTTGTGGGTTGAAGTAAAAAGAGACGGAAAAATACACAGACAAGACTATAAAACTGGAGAACCACAAAACAAATTAAAAACAACAGGTAAAGCAAAAAAAACAGGAACAAGGGTTTGTTTTTTTCCAGACAAAAAAATCTTTAAAACTATAAAATTTGAATATGATATTATAGCAGAAAGACTAAGAGAGCTTGCTTATCTTAACAGCGGTTTAGAGATTGTTTTAAAAGATGAAAGAGAAGAAGATGGAGAAACAAACACCTTCAAATTTAAGGGGGGGTTAAGTGACTTTGTAAAATACCTAGACCAACAAAACAACCCCCTACACAACAAGGTAATTACCGTTAACAAAAACTCCGGCGAAGTCCCTGTTGATGTTGCGCTAAGATATGGAAACACTTATAATGACAACATATTAACCTTTGTTAACAACATAAACACAATAGAAGGAGGAACCCACCTATCGGGGTTTCGCTCCGCTTTAACTAGAGCAATGAATAACCACGCAGCTAAAAACAACCTAATTAAAACCAAAAAAAATGAAAAAATATCCCTTACAGGCGAAGATTTTCGTGAGGGGTTAACCGCAATAATAAGCGTAAAGGTTTCTGAGCCACAATTTGAAGGACAGACAAAAACAAAACTGGGAAATGGAGACGTAAAAGGACTGGTTGATAAAGTTGTTTACGAGGGCATATTAGACTTCCTTGAACAAAACCCATCTATTGGTAGAAGGGTAATAGAAAAAGCTCTTCTTGCGGCAAGAAGCCGCAGTGCAGCCAGAAAAGCTAGAGAACTTATAAGGCGGAAAAGCGCACTTGGTGGTTCTTCTTTACCGGGAAAACTTGCAGATTGTTCTAATAGAGACCCAGCGTTTTCTGAGCTTTACTTAGTAGAAGGTGACTCAGCTGGTGGTTCAGCAAAACAGGGAAGAGATAGAAGAACGCAAGCAATTTTACCCCTAAGGGGAAAAGTGATTAACGCGGAAAAAGCAAGAATAGACAAGCTCCTTTCAAATAATGAAGTCCAATCAATGATAACCGCGCTAGGCGCTGGTTTTGGTGGGTCTGATGATGATTTAGGAGAAAAGTCTGCTGGAGATTTCGACCCAGAAAAACTCAGGTATCATAAAATTATAATAATGACAGATGCGGACGTAGACGGGTCTCACATTCGGACACTGTTGCTAACTTTTTTTTACAGAAAAATGAAAGAAATCATAGATGGTGGATATTTGTTTTTAGCATTACCACCTCTTTATAGGGTTTCTCAAGGAAAAAAAGAGGCCTATGCATATGATGACAACGAAAGAGACCTGCTAATTGAAAGAATGAAAAAAGACAACAAAAACACAAAAGTTTCAATGCAAAGATATAAAGGACTAGGAGAAATGAACCCTTCCCAGCTTTGGGAAACAACAATGAACCCGGAAACACGAACACTTTTACAGGTTTCTGTAGAGAGTGCTGCAGAAGCTGCGGAAACATTTCAAAACCTTATGGGTAATGATGTTGAGGCCAGAAGGTCTTTTATAGAAAAAAATGCAAAATTTGTCGTTAATCTAGACATTTAAAAAAACAGGAAAACAAATGGTTGATTTTAATAGAGACAACACCCTTCCCCGTGATATTGTGGATGAAATGAAAGAAAGCTACCTTAATTATTCAATGTCTGTTATTGTTTCTCGAGCTCTTCCAGATGTTAGAGATGGGTTAAAACCTGTACATAGGAGAATATTGTTTGGAATGAGTGAGTTAGGTTCTGGGTGGAATAGGCCTTATAAGAAATCAGCTAGAATTGTTGGTGATGTTTTAGGAAAATACCATCCGCATGGAGACAGCTCTGTTTATGATGCGTTGGTTAGGATGGCACAAGATTTTTCTTTACGGTATGAACTTGTTGATGGCCAAGGAAATTTTGGATCTATTGATGGGGACAACGCTGCTGCAATGCGGTATACAGAATCTAGAATGACAAAGCTTTCTAGTGAAATATTAAAAGACCTTGAAAAAGACACGGTTGATTGGGGTTTAAATTTTGATGAAACGCTAAAAGAGCCCACTGTTTTACCTTCCCAAATTCCAACCTTACTGATAAACGGTTCTGAAGGGATTGCTGTTGGAATGGCAACAAAAATCCCACCACATAATTTAAAAGAAATAATTAATGGACTGGTTGCAATAATCGATAATAAAGAAGTAAGTATAGAAACATTAATGGAAGACATTAAGGGGCCAGATTTTCCAACTGCTGGTTTGATTATGGGAATGGATGGATTAAAAAAAGCCTACGAGACGGGTCGTGGAAAAATAAAAATGCGTGCACGAGCACACATAGAGAGCGCACCAAACGGCAAAGACAGCATTGTTATCACAGAGGTTACATACCAAACAAACAAGTCTAATCTTGTAGAAAAAATAGCAGACTTAGTTAGAGATAAAAAAATTGTTGGAATTACCGATTTAAGAGACGAGTCTGATAAAGATGGTATTCGAGTGGTTATTGAAACAAAAAGGGACGCTGTTCCTGAGGTGATTTTAAACCAACTGTATAAACACACACAGCTTCAAGACACTTTTGGGATAATTTTATTAGCGCTTGTAAAAGGCGTACCAAAAATAATGCCCTTAAAAGAAATTCTTAATCACTTTATTGACTTCCGTCATGAAATAGTTGTTAGAAGAACAACTTTTGAATTAAAAGAAGCAGAAGCACGAGCACATCTGCTTGAAGGTTTAAAAATTGCACTAGACAACATTGATGATGTAATTAAAATAATCAGGGGTAGCAAAAATCCCGTTCAGGCAAAAGAAGGATTAATGAACGGTTTTAACCTGTCTGAAATCCAAGCTCAAGCAATATTAGATATGAGACTGCAAAAATTAACAAGTCTTGAAGTTGACAAAGTTGTTAACGAATATAAAGAAGTTATAAAAACAATAGCTCATCTGAGGGGTATTTTAGAAAGCAAAGAACAAAGAATGGATATTATAAAAAAAGAACTTATAAATATACGAGACCAGTATGGCGACGACAGGCTTACAGAAATATTACCTGTTGATTCAGATTTTTCTATGGAAGACATGATAGCAGAAGAAGAAGTTGTTCTTACAATTACCCATAAAGGCTACATTAAAAGAACAGCAGCAAACACCTACAGAACGCAAAGAAGAGGAGGAAGAGGGGTTCAAGGTGCAATGAGCAAAGAAGAAGACTTTGTCGAACATTTGTTTATAGCAAATACCCACAACTACATGCTTTTTTTTACCGATAAAGGAAAATGTTATTGGCTAAAAGTTTATGATATACCACAAGGTGGACGTGCAGCCCGAGGCCGTGCCATTGTAAATTTAATTGGTTGTGAGCCCAATGAAAAAGTTGAAGCTTTTGTTAGCGTAAAAGAATTTGATGATGATCACTATATTGTAATGGCCACAGAAAAAGGAATTGTCAAAAAAACAGTTCTGTCTGCGTATGGAAAACCTAGAAAGGGCGGTATTTATGCAATTGAAATACGAGAAGGCGACAAATTAATTGAAGCAAGAATATCCAATGGTGAACATGATATATTATTAGGAACATCTGAAGGTAAGTCTATTAGGTTTTCTGAAGGAAACATTAGACCAAGTGGTCGTAAAACAATGGGTGTTAAAGGTATAAAACTAGGCTCAGAAAAAGACAGGCTGGTTGGTATGTTGGTTGTAAGAAGAGAGGGAACAATTCTTGTGGCAACAGAAAAAGGAATGGGAAAAAGAACAGATGTGATTCAGTACAGAACACAAACGCGAGGAGGAAAAGGTGTTATGACAATGAGATGTACCGACAAAACAGGTAAAATGGTAAACATTATGGAGGTGGTTGACTCGGATGATTTAATTATTATAACCGACTCAGGGGTTTTAATGAGACAACCCGTTTCTGCCATAAGAACAATCGGGCGAGTTACCCAAGGAGTTAAACTTGTAAAGCTTGACGATGGAGCAAGTATTTCTTCGATAACCAGGGTTATAAGTGACAGTGATCCAACCCGGGAAGTAGGTGGCGAGGAAGAAAAAGAAACAAAAGATAAAAACTAATCATAAATATAAATCTAAAAGAAAACCTTAAGCTTGTAGCAAATAAAATTAAAGCGGCTGAAAAAAGAAGCCCATTTGGTAATAAAGTTGAAATTATCGCAGTTACAAAAACCAAATCCTTTAAAAGGATTGTTGATTCTTATCATTTTGGCATTCGATCTATTGGTGAAAACAGAGTTCAGGAAGCAGCTGAAAAATTTAAATCTTTTAAAAACACTCCAATGTTAAAAAAAAGGTTTATAGGACACTTACAATCAAATAAGGTAAAAAAATGTGTTAATATATTTGATACAATAGACTCAATCCACTCCCTTAAGCTACTAAAAAAAATTTCCAGAGAATGTAAAAGCTCAAAAAAAAAGATGGAGGTTTTGCTGGAAGTAAACACAAGCGGAGAAAAACAAAAAAAGGGATTTATGATTGAAGATATAAACGACATGCTTTTATGTTTTGATATAGACAATGTTGAGGTTGTGGGGTTGATGACCATCGCACCATTCATTAAGGATAAAAAAACAATAAGATCTTGTTTTTCTTCTCTGAGAAACTTAAAAAATAAAATAAACAAATCCATACAACCTTTATCTTTAAAGCACCTATCCATGGGTATGAGCAATGATTACGAAATAGCAATTGAAGAGGGGTCAACTCAAGTCAGACTTGGCACAGTTTTGTTTGGAAAAAGATGAAAAAGGTTAAAGGTTTTTTAAAGGATCGAGCCAGGGTATTACGTAATCAAAAAGCCGCCGAAAACCTATGTTTAACCTCCAGGCGCTGACCTGATTATCAACATCTCCATCTGTTCCAGAAAAACCTCCGTAAATAAAAACAGGCTTTAAAACACCAATGGTTACAACTCCAAAGTCTGTGTTTCTTAGGCTTCCAATTCCAAGGGTTGCAATAGTAGCTTTTGAGTTAGGTGCTTCTAACCCATTCCAATAACCAGTGGTGGTGTGCGTAAGGCTTAGATTAAAACTAAGAGATCTTTTTAAAAAATGCTGTTCGTTTGTAATCGCTGTTAAAGACAAGTCGTAAAGAGTGGATGACTTATAACCATATTGATTTTCTTCAAATGGCGTTTCAACAAGAAGGGCACCACCAACAAAGATAGGATTAAAGTTCCTTTTTAAGTAAATCTGTGTTTCTCCAATAAGCTTATAACAACCATCGCTCATGCTAAAATGTCGGTGTTTCTCTATTTTGTTTTTATCGGCGAGAAAAAACGGATCTGAGGTTAAGGTGTTTTTTGATGGAAGAGAAAAACCTCCTCCTAAAAAAAACCTCGAACCAGACCCTTTGCCAACATTGCTAACTAGATACCTAAACATTACTTTGTGGTCTCCAAGTAGTCCACCGATAGCATTGAACCTGCTTTTACCTGTGCCCTCTGTTCTATGGTGATCTGATGACTGGTTTCCGTCCCAGATCATATGTCTAAAACCAATGATTTGAGAGAAGGAAATATTTACATAGTTCGAAAGACCAACGGTTAGGTTTGGTCTAAAAATTCCAGAGACCATTCTTCCTTCATGATCAAAGTCTTCTTGAGAACCAGGCAGAACATCATGCCACCAATCGATATACTCGTTTGAGTTGTCAAACCCAAACATTATTTGGCCGGCCCACAAACCAACTCCCCGATCTGAATTGCCAACTGGCATTGAGGGGTTTGTTCAAAGGGCTCATTGACCCCGCAGAGAGACCATCAGAGAAATTATCACAATGAAGTATTTCATGTTTTTTTTAGATTAGCGGCGCATGTTTGAAAAAATTTATAAGATTTATCCCCCAAAAAGTTACAAAACAAAACTAACCTGTTTCGGACATAATGTTTATATGTCTGGTAAAAAAACAATATTTGTTCCTAAAAGTTTTTTAATTGAATGTGTAAACCCTGCAAATTTTTTAGGATTAAAAAACAAGTTTTCTTTAAAGACGATCCTTGTTTTCGACCGAACAAAACCTAAGATTAAAAATGTTTGTATTGTTGACCACGTAAACCGCTCGGGTTTTAATTTTTTTATAGGGTCTAGTCCAGTAAAAAACCTAGCAATGTTTCCGGACATGTCAAACATTTATAAACCCGTCAAAGGTTTAACAAAAATAACGGTACACACACTTGGTCCTAAAAGGTTTTCAGAAGAAAAAACGTCAAATATAAGAACATCAGAAATAACAGGGCTTATATCGCCAGTTTGGCACTATGTTGGCGTTAAAGTTTCAGCAATTACAGATTAAAACTCTTTACTTACAATAAAACTATAAAACAGAAGAAATCAATATACGCAGAGAAAAAACCACAAAAAAACTGAGAGGATTACATTTAAATTAAATGAAAAAACAAAAACCACTGTGATCAAATAATGATTATTACCATGCCCTATATTGTATTTAACAGGCCCATCAAATAGCTCTCTATTTACAGGTTTCATACCACTATAATTACATTTTTATTTTATCCTGTAAAGAAACTTCTTTTGCTATTTTAGCACCAAGCTTGATGTTGTTTAAAGCAAGAGAAATATTTGTTCTAAGGCTCTTTCCATTTGTTTGCTTTAAAATACTTTTTAATAAAAAGGGGGTTAGGTCTTTTCCTGAAACTTTTTGTTTTTTAGCGCTAACAAGAGAATTTGAAATAAATGTTTTTAATTTATCTTTTTCAATTTGATCCTTTTTTGGTACAGGGTTAACAATTAACAATGACGATGATAATCCAACTTTTAAGTGCTCAAAGAAGATTGATGCGATTTCTTTTGCGGTTTTTGCTTTGTGGTAAATATTAACACCTGAAGACCTTGTGTAAAATGATGGAAAAACAGATGTATTATAACCAACAACTGGAACCCCAAAAGTTTCAAGGCTTTCAACTGTTTTTGGGATATCTAAGATTGATTTAGCCCCAGATGAAACCACAATAATTCGCGTTTCAGACAAAGCTTTTAAATCCTGTGAAACATCAAAGTTTTTTTCGAAACCCCTATGAACGCCGCCAATTCCACCTGTTGCAAAAACCCGAATACCAGCCTTAAAGGCTATTAGGGCAGTTGCAGAAACTGTCGTTGCGCCACTTTGTCTTTTTGCTATAACGAAAGGAAGTTCTCTTTTTGAAACCTTTAAAATTTGTTTTGAACGGCAAACCGTTTTTAAGTTTTTGTCATCTAAACCAACATGGATTTCACCACCTAAAACTGCAATTGTTGCTGGTGAAACTCCCCCCTTTCTGCATTCCGCCTCTGCCTTTTTTGCAAAATTGTAATTTTCTGGATATGGCATTCCATGGGCTATTATTGTAGATTCAAGAGCTAAAACTGGTCGTCCTTCACTCTTGTCTTTTTTAATTTTTTTTGAAAAAACAAACTTCATTAACAAAAGTAGAAATGTTTTTCAAAAAAAGTGGGTTTTTAAAAGTAAATGTCATTTATATTTTATCAAAACTTTACCATGGAAGATTTCACATGTTTAGTGTGTTTTGTAGAAATCGGAAACAGGTTTTATGTTTAAAACTAATACAGATAACATTAAAATATAACACCATTCATGTACCGGAAAAACTTTTCAAAACAGATCAGAATCAATAAAAAAAATTTTTTTGTTTTAATTTTTTTTAGCATTAGCATGCTTAAAATGTTTTCGTTGGTTCTTTTTGCCAATCTTGATTTAACAGATGGTAGATTTTCACTTTTTATGGATGAAAGGGGCCTGTATGATGGTGTGTATAAAACTCTACATTCGGAAAACATAAAAGATTTTTTATTTTCAGTTTTTGATGGGAACAGTCATTTGTATGGCCGGGTTTTTTGGAATGTTAATTCTATAATTTGCTTTGTTCCGGAAATTATTTTTGGACCGAAAGGTTTGATTTTTTTCAGCAGAATGTCAAGCGTATTCTTTTTGTCTACTTCATGCCTGGTTTTATCCGCAATGTTTTTTAAGAACTATTTTTTTAGGTTGTCTGGGTTTTTTGTTTTGATAAACATTCCTTTTGTTTCTTACTACATGACCATGCCTAAACCAGAGCCTCTCCAATTATTCTTTTTTTCTCTTTTTTTGTTTTTTTTAAAAAAAAACAATTATTCTATAAACAAAAAATTTTGGTTTTTTCTTGGTTTGTCGGTTGGGGCTAAAATCTCCATGCTTCCTATAGCTATTGGAGTTGTTTTTTTTTGTTTCTATCAAGCTTGTTTATTAGAAGGGGTTAATAAAACCCTTCTAAAAACACCTACAATGGTTTCATCTGTTTTGTTGGGCTTGTCTGTGGCTGTCCCAATTCTTCTAATTAGCTGTTTGGTTTCCATTCTTTTATATAACCTTTTAAACAAATACCTTTCCATCGCTATAGACGATTTCTCCCGGTACAAAGGGCTCCTAATTATTGGTGTGTTTTTTGTTAATGTTTTTTATTCGCTTTTAATAAAAGAAACGCTTGGGTTTGCCAGTGGTTTATATCGATGGTTTACCCAGACAGTGTTAAACACCTCACACGGCTTTGACAGTTCAGAAATTGATTTTTTTAGCTGGATAGAATATTTTTTCTGTGAATTTCTTTCTCCTTTTTTATTAATTAATATTTTTACTTTTGTTTTTGCCACAGTCCTTGTTTTTTTAATTATTAAAATAAAAAGAGAATCTAAGCTTTCTGAGAAACTGGTCCTTTTAACCCAGGAATGCTTGTTGCTCGTTGTGTCGGGGGCGGCCCTAAATGCTTTGGTGTTTGTGACAGCAAGTCGCATATGGGGTTTTTATCTTTTTCCGGGAACCGTTCTTTTAAGTATCGGTTTAATATCAAGTTGCGAAATGTTTTTAATAAACAAATTAAACGTTAATAGCATTTTTGTGTTTAAGAACAATTTGGGAAAAAAAGTGTCTACTGCTTTGTTTGTTTCTATTATGGGCACAGCTATGTTTTTTTGGTTTCCTCAAAACCTTAATTTTCTCGAAAACTTAGCAAATAGAACAAAAACAGAGGCCTACAAAAAAAATTATAATTCATACTTGCAAATCAAAAACACCCTTGTTTCTATTTCAAAAGAAAAAAACCGTAAAATCCACATTAAGAATATTGGATCTCCTTTTATTCCCGACAACAATCAGTTTTTTTCTATTATAAGCCTAGAAAGACCCTACACGCAATGGGGTACAAAAAACGAGATTTTACTTGTTAAGGATATTGGAAATGTTGTAGTTGAAGAAATCAATTCAAATCTTTTTAATTATCATCTCCGTTTAGATGAGAAAACAGGATATGATAAACATGTGGTCAACCCTGATGAAAAATGCCAGGTTTCGAACTGTTACAAAAGAGTGGCGGTTTTTGAGAATGGAACAGAGTTGTTGGTTTTAACAAAAAACCCCGAATAATTAAAATTACACCGGAGATCTAAAAATGGTAGACATAAATCCAAAAAAATATAATTTGTCCAGTAGGGTTAAGCTAAAAAAGGGCCCGAAAGGGATTTTCATTTTTATAGACAGAAAAAGCAGGGTTGTTATGAAAGACGGCTATAAAATAATTAATATTGTAAAAAAAATAAAACAAATTGAAAACCATGTAAAAATCAACGTTTTATCTAGCGCCCCAATTTGCAGCAAAACAAAACAGTTTTTGTTTAAAAAAGGGGTTTTTGTAAAAAGTGTTTAGCCTTGTTTAAAATATTATTTCCCCAAGATAAAAAAATTTTTAGAGAAATAGTTTTTTTGTCATACCCTGTTGTTCTTAGCAACGTGAGTAGGGTTTTAATGAGTATTTTTGACGTTGCGATGGTAGGACGCCTCGGACCTGAAGCCCTTGCCGCAACCGGCATGGGGGGTATGTTAGTGTGGGCTCCCATGAGCATAGCCCTTGGAATTAGAACAGCCGTTCAAACCGTTTCATCGAGGAGGTTAGGTCAAAATAAAGAAGCTGATTCTGGATTGGCATTTCACAATGGTTTAACTATGGCCGCCATCTTCAGTTTACCTGTGACCTATTTAGGATGGTCATATACATCTGAAATTGTTCCGTTTTTTCTTAAAGACCCAACAACCACAAAACTTGCAATTGAATACACCTCTGTTGTTTTTATAAGCTTGCTGTTTTCTGTCTTTAGTTTTGTGTTTGTTGGTTTTTATACCGGTGTTGAAAAAACAAGAATTCATATGACAGTTACAATAACAAGCAATCTTATAAACCTATATCTAAACGCTGCTTTAATTTATGGATCGGAGGGCGTTGAGATTTTTTTTAGAGACGTGGCCCCATCTCTTTCTTTTCTATCAAGCATTTGGGGTTGGGCATCGTTCCCTGCAATGGGAGTTAAAGGAGCGGCCTTGGCAACGCTAATAGCCTCTGCTTGGATGGTTCTTCACTATTTTTTATATCTTTTTTCTAAAGATATAAAAAATAGGTTTGGCATATTTCCTTTTTCTTATAACTCCAACATGATGCAACAGCAATTAAAGCTTGCTTTACCTATGGGCATACAAGAATGCATTATAGCGTTCGGATGGACGTTTTTTTTAAAGGTTGTTGGTATAATTGGCGTTGTAGAATTAGCAACAACACACATTATTTTTACGATAATGCATGCCTCTTTTATGCCTGCCATGGGTGTTGGCATGGCTTGTTCAACCCTTGTAAGTAAATATATGGGTGAAAAAAAACTACATAAATCTGTTTCGAGCATTAAAGAGTCTGTTCGACTTGCTGAATATGGAATGGGTCTGCTTGGGATTAGCTTTATTTTGTTCCCAAGGTTTTATCTATCCCTTTTCACCAGCGATCCATATATAATTGAAATGGGGGTTGGCGGCTTACAGATCGTTGGTGCACTTCAGTTTTTAGACGCGATAGGCTTTGTTCTTATGTTTGCCTTAATTGGCGCAGGAAACACGGTCTTTCCAGCAGTTGTTGAATCTGTACTCACCTGGGTTGTTGTTGTGTTTGGAACGTATTTTTTTGGAGTTTTCCTAAATCTTGGTTTCATTGTGCCTTGGCTTTTATTTCCAGTGCATATGTCTCTTTTTGCTGGCATTATGGTTTGGAAAGTTCGTCAAGGAGACTGGAAAAAAATAGAACTGTAATTTTTATTCTAACCCAAGTGTATCAAACCAGAAAATGAATTAAGTTTGAGGCTGTAAAATTTTATTTTTTTAATATGTTAAAAAACCACCAAGACATAGACCCTCAAGAAACCCAAGAGTGGATCGAATCCATTGAAGACGCACTGGAAGAACATGGCTACGAAAGAACTCGTTTTTTATTAGAATCCTTAATTGACTTTGCCCAGTCCAAGGGCGCCCGATTGCCTTTTAATACCTCTACTCCTTTTTTAAACACAATTCTTCCTGGGCAGCAACCAGAGTATCCGGGCAACCGGGAGATAGAAAGAAAAATAAAAACAATTGTTAGGTGGAATGCTATGGCAATGGTTGCAAAGGCAAATAAAGAAAAACCGGGTATAGGAGGCCATATTTCGACCTTTGCTTCTGCTGCAACACTATACGAGGTTGCATTTAATCACTTTTTTAAAGGTCCGGAACACCCCTCAGGCCAGGACATGATATTTTTTCAAGGTCACGCCTCACCGGGTATGTATGCTAGGGCTTTTCTTGAAGGGAGGCTTACAGAGACAAATCTCAACAATTTTCGCCAAGAACTTTCTTTTGGAGGCGGGCTATCCTCTTATCCCCACCCTTATTTGATGCCAGACTTTTGGCAATTTGCCACAGTTTCAATGGGGCTTGGTCCAATGATGGCGGTTTACCAGGCCAGATTCATGCGGTATATGATAGACCGAGGTTTTGTTGAAAATAAAGGCAGAAAAGTTTTTGCCTTTCTTGGAGATGGAGAAATGGATGAGCCCGAAGCAACAGGTGCTCTTGCTCTTGCCTCCAGAGAGAACCTTGATAATCTTATTTTTGTTGTTAATTGTAATCTTCAAAGATTAGATGGGCCGGTTAGAGGAAACTCAAAAGTAATCCAAGAACTGGAAGGCGCTTTTCGTGGTGCAGGGTGGAATGTAATAAAGGTTATTTGGGGTTCTGATTGGGATAGCTTATTTGAAAAAGACACCAGTGGCCTATTGCTAAAAAGGATTGAAGAAGTTGTAGATGGAGAGCTTCTAAAATATGTTGTTGAAGGAGGCGCATACATCCGCAAACACTTTTTTGGTAAATACCCAGAACTTCTCGAGCTTGTTGAGCACTTGTCAGATGAAAAAATAGAAAAATTAAGACTAGGCGGTCACGATCCAGTTAAAGTGTATTCAGCATTTTTTGAGGCTGTTAATCAAAAAGGATCTCCAACTGTGATTTTGGCTCGGACTATTAAGGGTTACGGTTTAGGGGAAGCTGGAGAGGGTAGAAATATAACCCATAATCAAAAGAAGCTTAACCAAGAGGAGCTTTTATATTTTAGGGATCGTTTTAACGTTCCTCTTACAGATAAAGAGGCTTCTGCAACTCCTTTTTATCGATTCTCAGAAGATTCGGAAGAATACAAATATTTAATGAAAAGACGTAAAGAACTGGGGGGGTCGTTGCCATTCAGGAATCAAGAGGCTGCTGAGCTAACTGTTCCTGATATATCCATTTTCCAGGAGATGTTAGATGGAAGTGGTGACAGAGAGGTTTCCACCACAATGTCTTATGTTCGTTTTTTAACGCTTCTTGCCAAAGACAAAATAATTGGAAAACATATTGTTCCAATTGTTCCAGATGAAGCAAGGACTTTTGGGATGGACCCTCTGTTTAGACAGTTGGGGATTTATGCACATGCGGGACAGTTATATGACCCGGTAGATTCAGATCAGTTTTTGTACTACAAGGAAGCAAAAAACGGTCAAATATTAGAAGAGGGGATTAATGAAGCTGGTGCAATATCCTCTTTTATAGCTGCTGGTATGAGCTATAGCAACCACGGTATCCACATGGTTCCTTTCTATATTTATTATTCCATGTTTGGCTTTCAAAGAGTCTGGGATTTTATTTGGGCAGCAGGAGATATGAGAGTTCGAGGGTTTTTACTTGGGGGAACTGCAGGGAGAACAACGTTGAACGGGGAAGGTTTACAACACCAGGACGGGCACAGCCATCTCGCCGCTGCATCTACCCCAAACATAAAAGCATATGACATAGCATATTCTTATGAGATTGCTGTTATTGTTCATTGGGGAATGAAAGAAATGGTAGAGCAAAACAAGGATGTGATTTATTACCTTACTCTAGAAAACGAGAACTACAAACACCCACCCATTCCAAAAAATATAAAACAAGACATAATTAAAGGTTTGTACAAAGTTCGTGGAACCGACAAACCAATAGTTAGAATTCTAGGCAGTGGACCACTAATGGAAGAGGCTTTGGAAGCCGCAGATTTACTAAAAAAAGACTGGGGTGTTGAGCCTGAGGTTTGGAACGTTACTAGCTTTAGTGAGTTAAGGAGAAATGCAGAAGAAATAGAAAGGTGGAATCTAATGCACCTAGATGAAAAACGGAAAGAATCCCACTTAGAACAACGTCTTAATAAAAACAGTGTTCCAACTATCGCAGTTTCAGATTACATTAAAATGGTTTCAGAACAAATTGGACCATACGTGACAGGACCTTATTATACACTGGGAACAGATGGGTTTGGAAGGAGCGAAACGAGACAGGCTTTAAGGCGTTTTTTTGAAGTCGATCGATATTATATTGTGTTTACCGCAATAAGGGCCCTTGCTAATGAAAATAAAGTGCAAATGGACCTGGTTGAAAAAGTTATGACTAAGTATAATTTAGACCCAGAAAAACCAAGTCCTATTAGTGTTTAAGAAGCTGTTATGATTAAAGAAATACTATTACCTGTCCTAGGCGAAGGAATAGAAGGTGCAGATGTAAGTGAGGTTATTGTGTCTGTAGGAGACTCGGTTTCTAAAGATGATACGTTGTTGGTTTTAGAGTCTGATAAAGCATCTATGGAAATACCAG
>MDSY01042593.1_pt1 | contig 16419 bp, 8 predicted proteins | sample 811131 | NCBI WGS metagenome assembly MDSY01 (sample SAMN05326643, study PRJNA326480) | marine metagenome | isolation source: seawater | place: Atlantic Ocean: South West | collected 2010
AAACAGCATGGTTTAAACCGGTAAGCTTAACGCAAGGGGTTATCACGGTCGTATTGTTATTGGTATTACCCTGTGAAGCTTCAGTATATAGATATTTGCCACTACCAGTGGTGTGATCGCCAAGAGGTCCAGTATTGAAAGTTCCGGTTTGACCTACTCGAACAGACCATGCGAAGCCAGTGGAACTTGTATTCGGTGATACTTGCCAATTTTTTCCGGATGGAGGATTGCCCTGCGGAAAAACACCTCTGTGAGAGGTTCCGATTCCACCAACACCGGAGCCTTGAATCCAATCTATAGATGAGAAGTTTTCGACCCATGGGAAATTTGTCACAAGATATGGGAAGCTAGTTGGTGTAGTTATTCCGCATATTGCAGGGGGAGAAGGGTCTATCCAAAAAGTATTGTATTGAGAAGCTGAATTTAAAGAAGGAGACCGAACCATATTAGGGCAAGCACAATCATAAACTTCAACGAACCAATCAACGCTATCACCGACAATGAAATTTGTTAGATTATGAAAATATTCAGCGGAATCAGGGCATGCTCCGCTCATACTACTGGACATCTGAATTGTATCCCAAGGACCACTATTTAATCTATGGAATAGAACTACAGAATCAATTCCTGAACCTAGATCCGTAGCTTTTAATCTTATCTCTTGGTTGCTTTGATATCGTGGACCAATTGGTTCTCTTCTGGGGTTCAGATTAAAAGTTAGAGTTGGAGGAACTAATTCACAAGGAGCTGCTTCAACTTTAAGATTGTCAACAAACCACCCTGCTGGGTCTGCAGTGCCAAAGGGACTTCTATATTCTAAAATGAATTGAATCATACAATTCGAGTAACCATTGGCAGTTCCACTTGGCCCATTTCCAATAATACTTGAAATATCGAATGTTTCACCTACCCACCAAGATTGAGACGGTGAGCTTCCCGTGCCGGCCGTTGTGAGCCCACCCCAGTAGGGCGATGCGTTTGGATTCGCGTATGAAAGTTCATTAAAATAACCAGCAGTTGGGAAAGCTGGAGAGGCCCCACTATAATGAGATCCATTAAGGCGTGTCCATGTGGTCCCGTTATCACTCGAAACCCTTATATATGCATGCTGGCCAAAATGGACCTTACATATTTGAGCAAAAGTTAAACTAACAAAAACATTACCCACAGTAGAAAATGTATCAGTTTGAAAAATAATTGAGTCAAATGGAACAATTTTCGCGTGGTAAGAATTTGGTGCCGAAATAGAAAAAGATGATGTGTCATTCCAATATGGCACATTAGTTCCTGGTGTCGTATGAAAAGTCGACACAGAATCAGGACCAGATGGCGGATCGAATTTCTCTTCAAACACAACGGTAATAGGACTTGTCTGGGCAAATCCAGAGAAAGAAAATAAGAAGACTACGAGCGTAGATATTATTCGAATACTGTGTTTCATAATTTTTTCAAAGTGCTTAGGAGAATATCTTCTTTTCAAATATACAATTTTAAGGCCTTCAATCCTTAGCGTATATTCAGCGAGAGTAAGCTTTCACCATCTAAATGTCCTTCTAATTGATCACCATTAGCTATTGGGCCAACCCCAGAGGGTGTTCCGGTAAAAATAATATCACCTGTTTTTAGAGTAAAAAACTTACTAACGTGAGAAATAATTTCCTCCATTGAAAATATAAATTGAGAAGTATTCCCGTTTTGAGCAATTATATTATTCTTTAGTAGTGTAATTTGATATTCTCCATTTTTTCTTGGACTTCCAAGAATCCATTTACCAACTACTGCTGAACCATCAAACCCTTTGGATTTCTCCCACGGCAATCCTTTTTCTTTTAATTTTTTTTGGAGATCTCGGGCAGTAAAGTCTATACCTACAGTTATCGCATCGATGTAGGATAAAGCATGTTTTTTATCAATATATTTACCAACTCTTCCAATTCTTAATAGTAATTCAATTTCATAATGAATTTCCTGGCTCCAAGGAGGAATAACAAATGGATTTCTTGGCTGAAGTATAGATGAGTCAGGTTTGCAAAAAACAACCGGTTCATCTGGCACTTGATTTCCTAACTCCTTGGCATGGTCAGCATAATTTCTCCCAATGCAAATTATCTTCATCTGTTTTTGAGTCTAATTGACGTAAGAATTTTTTTTGTGTATAGAGGAAAATCTGCATTTTGAATCCAGGAGTAATATCCTGGGTCTTTTAATAAAACGGATGCGACTGTCTGATTTTTATATTTCCCAAAAGAAAATTGCTCTTCATTTTTTTCATTGAAAGTTATAAATCCAGCGAAGTCTGCAGCTTTGTGTCGCTTGCTGTATTCCGCAAGTTCACCGATGCTTTTAGGTATATCATGGTAACGTTCCAATTGAGCCTTGAGGACATTCAGGGTCGCTTTGACATCAGCTTCCGCATTGTGAGCATTTACTAGTTCAGTATCACAATAAAATTTTAATGCAGCGCTAAGGTTTCTTTGTTCTTTTTGATGAAAAATATTTTGAACATCAACTGCATGAACTTTATGCATATCAATTTCAACCTCTGCTCTTAAAAATTCCTCTGCCAGTAAAGGAATATCAAATTTATTGCTATTGAATCCTGCTAAATCGCAATTTTTAATAAAAGTTGAAATCTCCGTTGCTACATCCTTAAACGTCGGACATTCTTTAACCATTTCATCAGTTATTCCATGAATTGCAGTCGTTACTTCTGGTATGGGGACGGTAGGGTTAATTCTCCAAACTTTTGTGATCTCAGTACCGTCAATATTAACTTTGATAACGCACATTTCCACAATGCGGTCATGCACTACGTTGATCCCAGTGGTCTCTAGATCAAATACGCATAAGGGCTTAGTTAAACTAATCATATTTCGCGTTCACTATCCCAATTTTCTAAATAGTCAGCAACTCTTTTAACAAACATCCCTCCTAATGCTCCGTCAACAACCCTGTGATCATAGGAATGAGATAAAAACATTTTATGACGAATCGCTATTGCATCTCCATCAGGTGTTTCAATTACTGCGGGCATTTTTCGAATTGCTCCTAGGGCTAAAATCGCAACTTGAGGTTGATTAATTATTGGCGTGCCCATAACATTGCCAAAAGTTCCAACGTTTGTAACAGTATAGGTCCCCCCCTTTATATCATCGGGTTTGAGCTTGTTGTTTCGTGCATTATCGGCAAGCTCATTGACTTCTTTGGCCAGGCCTGAAAGACTAAACCTATCTGCATTTTTAATAACTGGTACAATTAAATTACCGTTAGGTAGGGCAGTTGCCATTCCAATATTAATTAGTTTATGAGAAATAATTTTATTACCGTCAACACTAATATTAATATTGGGAAAATCTTTAATCGCTCGAATAACTGCTTCTAAAAATATAGGAGTAAAAGTCAATCTACTATTTTCTCGCTTTTCATAGTTATTCTTCACTTTTTTTCTCCAAAGGACTAAAGAGGTTACATCCGCTTCAACAAATGATGTCACATGAGGAGATGTATGTTTGCTCATGACCATATGATCTGCTATCAATTTTCGCATTCTGTCCATCTCGATAATCTCATCTCCTGGTAAAGTATTGATTAGATTAGAGGAGTATTTTTTCGGAGCTTCATTTATTTCTATTTTTTCCTCAGTATTAATTATACTAGTTGAACGATCAGATAAATCAATAGTTGATTTTTTGTCTAAAAAAGTAATCAAGTCATGTTTCGTTAGGCGTCCTTCATTACCACTTCCTTTAATGTTGTCTAATTCTTCTTGATTTAACCCTTCTTCTTGGGCAATACTTCTAACCAATGGGCTATAGAATCGACCGGCGCTTTCTCTGGAAATAGTTGATCTATATTCAACATTTGTATTCGATGATTTTTTTTCCTCTTCTCTATTTTTCGCTGGCATTGAATCTAAATGCTCCTCAGCCTTTATTGGATGATCTTTTATTTCAATACTTTCAATTTTGCTAGCAGTGTCTTCTTCGGTTGCAATATGGGCAATAACTTGACCTACCTGAATAACATCTTCTACTTTGAAAAGAATTTTTGATAAAACTCCAGATACTGGAGATGGTAGATCACTGTCAACTTTATCGGTGGCAATGGTTAATAAAGATTCATCCATTGAGATAGAATCACCTTCATTTTTTAACCACTCAGTGATGGTTGCTTCAGCTACGGATTCGCCCATTTTGGGCATTGTTAATTCAAACATTTTTTAAGGATTGTCTTGCAAATTTAAGTTAAATAGAGCCGTTAAAAAGAGCATATATGTCAAATTCTGGTCTCCAGTGATGGGCATACCTTATATCCGCAAATTTTTGAAACTCTTTATCGTTTAATAAATGGGTATGACAGAAAACACCTTTTTTCAAGAAAGGTAAATCACTTAATTCATTACCAATATAGCCGACCCATGTTTTTTTTCTTAAGAGGACTGCAGGTAAGTTTTTTAATGCGTGTCTTCCCCTTGGGAAGCATGCGCAAACAGGTAGGGTGACTATTATAAAAATCGTAAAAAACGCACTTAGTAAATATTTTGCTCTACGCGATGATGGCCTTGAGAGAGCTGGAAATGCGAGATCTGAGGACCTTTGATAATCATCGCTCCCAAGAGTCCATGAAGAATAAATCATCCGATATTTCAAGTTTCTTTTTCTCAACAGAATCATCGTTTTAATGATCTTATGAAAATCTGTATTTTTCGGGTAGAAATGAATTTCTGTAGGCTTTAAATAATCGCATTGCTCTATGATTTCAATTATTGAAATATCGTAGTTAGATGATGAGTTTAGTTTTTTGCTATCACCTCTGTCAACGTGAGCAATTGTTCCATTAATCAGCCCAAATATTCCCCCTGTAGATCTAGACTTTAGAAATACTTTGATAGCTATAAACGAAATGAAAAAAAGAAGTGATGAAATTAGAATCAATATTCTTGAAAAGCGCAAATCTAATGGAAGAAGTGCATATGAAGAGAGGAGAAAAAGTGTTGATAAAATGAAACCTGTAAAATATCGTAAAATGGATGCATTAACTGAATAGGCGCCGCTCATAAACATACCTAGGATCCATATGATCAAATATGTTGGAAGAATTATTTGATGATAAATTTTCGGGTACTCTCCTCCCTCAGGATAGCGGTGATTGGTTTCCCAATAACCGGTAAATTCATTTGCTAAAAAGTAACCTACAGCTGCTGTTAAAAAAAGAGGAACAAGTAACTCCGTCCATCGTTTTAAAATAGATGAAAAGGCCTTTGCATATATTCCTGTGCGAATTAGTGAACTGAATGCTTTTGCTCCGCTTTTAAAGTGTTTTTTTGAAAAAATATCCATCGCTTCGTGGAAGTTTTTGACATATGCCCATGATGCGTGCTTGGTGCTCTCTCCTTTGTAATGAATTATTGGGCTATCTGAAAAATATCGAGTTCCAAAACCAAATTCTCTTATTCTGTGGGATAAGTCAATATCTTCTCCGTACATGAAAAAATCTTCGTCGAAACCACTGCTTTTAATGAGAGCATCTTTAGATAACATCATCCAAGCGCCACAGTGAATTTCTACCTCGGCATTTTCTGATTCATCAATATGTCCCATATAATAACCAGCCCATTTCTTACTTTTTGGAAAAAGCCTAGCTAATCCGAATAATCTATAGAGAGCAAGTAATGGGGTAGGGAACCCTCGTTTAGATTCAGGTAAAAAATTACCTTTTCCATCAATCATTCGACATCCTAAAGATCCCAAATTACTATGGTCTTTGAATTGCTTTAATGCCAGCCGGAAATTATCTTCGCCAACAACGGTATCTGGATTTAAATAAAGAATATAGTCACCAATAGCTTTTTTTGCGCCTAGATTGTTGGCCTTTCCAAACCCTAGGTTTAACTTATTCTCTATGCAATGGACCCATGGAAACTCATTTTTTATATGTTTTAAAGTATCGTCTTTTGAGCAATTATCTACTACTATTACTTCAACATTCAAATTTTCTGAAGCCCGTTCGACTGACCTTAAGCACTGGTCTAAGTATGTTTTTACATTATAACTGACTATTATAACAGATAAATCCATTTTTTTATTTGCTCAATGTTGATTCAAATAGAACACGCTGCTGTAGGGATCTACTGAGCGTTACTTCATCAGCATACTCAAGAGAATCTCCTATTGGTAGTCCGCGTGCTATAGATGTCAATTTCAAAGAAAGGTCTCCTATTTTTCTGTAAATATAAAAAGCTGTTGTATCTCCTTCCATTGTGGAACTTAAAGCCATTATGACTTCGTCTGCTCCATGATTTTTTATTTTTCCTATCAATTCATCAATTGTCAAATCTCCAGGCCCTAGTCCATCCATTGGCGAAATTAGTCCACCAAGGACATGATATTTCCCACGAAAAGCATGGGTGTTCTCTAAAGCAAGAACATCTCGAATATCTTCAACTACACATATGGATTTCTCATCTCTTTTTGGGTCATTGCATATGCTACACAATGGCACATCGCTTATACTATGACAGTTTTCGCAGAATTGCGAATTACTGCTTAAATCCTGAATTGAAGTTGCTAAATTGTCCATTCGATCATTTCCTTGACGAAGGAGATGTAAAATTAATCGAAGTGCAGAGCGCCTGCCAATTCCTGGCAGCTTAGACAATTCTTGTACCGCTCGTTCCATTGATTTTGACGGGAGTTCCATTATGGTAAAAGTACGCCATCTTTACAGGCATGAAACCAGAATATATTTTACTCTTAATCGTTGGGTATTTTTGCCTGCTTCTTATTGTTGCTAGGATAAGCACAAAAAAAACTGATAATTCCACATTTTTTCTTGGAAATAGACAATCCCCTTGGTGGCTTGTTAGTTTTGGAATGATTGGGGCATCGCTAAGTGGCGTCACATTTATTTCAGTACCAGGCTGGGTAGAGTCCTCTGGAATGGCTTATTTACAGATGGTGTTGGGCTACGTTGTTGGTTATTTCTGTATCGCATTTTTATTATTGCCGGTATATTATAAATATAATACTACCACAATCTATGGGTTTTTAGCTCAACGATACGGAAAGGTTGCTCATAAAACAGGAGCCACTTTTTTCATAATATCAAGGTGGGTAGGGGCTTCTTTTCGACTTTATCTAGTTGCATCTATTCTTCAGTCTTTAGTTTTTGATGAACTGGGAGTTAGTTTTATTTGGACTGTATTAATTACATTGGCTTTGATATGGATTTATACCAACAGAGGAGGCATTCGCACAGTTATATTTACTGATACATTGCAAACTATAGCTATGCTTGGAGCTATGTGTTTAACTATTTATTATGTCTATAATTCCTTAGACAATTCTAATGGAATTATTAATACAATAATCTCTCAGGAAGAATCTAAATGGTTTTTTCCGCACGCAACTGATGGTAGAAATTTTTGGAAACAGTTTTTAGGTGGAATATTTATTACTCTTGCTATGACAGGACTAGATCAAGATATGATGCAAAAAAACTTGACATGTAGAAATCTAAAAGAGGCTCAGCTGAATATGATGACTCTCTCTGGTGTTCTTGTTTTTGTTAACGCACTTTTTTTATCTCTAGGTGTGCTGTTGTTAATTTATGCTCGTCAAGAAGGTATAGAAGCTCATGGCGATCAACTTTTCCCCGCAGTAGCTAACTACGCAGAGATTCCAATAGCTGTGAGTTTATTATTTTTTATTGGACTTATAGCTGCGGCATACTCATCTGCGGACTCAGCTCTTACTTCTCTCACGACCTCTTTTTGTGTTGATATTCTCGGCATAGAAAAAATGGAAGAATCTCGAGGGTTATTAATAAGAAAAAGGGTTCACATCGTAATGACATTAGCTATCGCACTTTTAATAATTGCAGCCCGTTCATTCGTTGATGCGAGCATAATCAAAAACATTTTTATTGCAGCTGGCTATACTTATGGGCCGTTATTGGGGCTCTTTACTTTTGGAATATTCTCTAAGGCTAAAATCCCTAACAAATGGATTATTCCATTCGCTGCAATCTTGAGTCCACTTCTGACTTATTTTATAAGCTGGGCCTCGCCACTTTACTTAAATTATACTTTTGGTTTTGAAATCATCATATTAAATGGAATACTTATGACTATGATTCTTTATTTCAGCTCTTCGTCACCCTCTTTGAGTTGAGGGATTTAACTCAAATGGTCTAATCAAGCTCCCAAATGAAGAGGTAGAAGTGTTACAATTCAGAATAGTAAAGTAAGCTCTTATCAACTAATTTAACTTTTTTAGATAAAATGTCGTTTGATAAAAAACCCCAATTATCGAATTATTAAATAATTGGGGTTTTACATTTGGTCTTAACTGAATTATTTTTTTATGAAGGGAAGCACTTTTCTTGTTCCTTTAGAATGAATCCTCATTAAATATTGCCCTGCTGCAAATGACTCAATATTTAAAGAGTTATCCGAGGATAGCTTGCCATTGAAAACTACTCTACCTAGAGCATCAATTACTTGGACATTGTCAATATGATCATTAAAAGGACTGACTAAATTAATCCTGTCTTGACTTGGATTTGGGGATAAAGACCAATCTGTTGTGATCGGTTCATCAGTTCCAACACCAGATATCTGAAGCAGCACCCTAGCCGTATCCCATCCACAGTCATTGTATGACGCTAGATCGGCATTATATGACCCGCCAGTTACTGGATAAGAGTGGGTTGGATTTTGAAGGCTACTGCTTGATCCATCACCAAAGTTCCAATTCCATTGCGTTGGAACTCCACTCGAATTATCTGTAAAGTTTACGGTTTGACCACTAGTATTGTACGAAAATCCAGCTATGACAGGTTGACCAACATTAAATCCTAACGTATCTACATCTGTTCCACCGGAATTTGTAAGAGAAAGTGTAGCTGATTTTGCTCCGCCCGAAAAATATACAACAGAATGAGGTCCAGCGCCATTTGCACTACTTGGAATTGAGCCTGCACCGAAGTCCCAAGAAGCGATTGCCGTCCCTGGGTTCATAGCCTGGAAAATAACCGTATCATTAATACAAGTTGCACTAGATACTGAGCTATTTATAGATGCATTTGGTGCACTGGCTCCGAGATCATAAACCCTAACATTATCTATGTAAAGATTGTTACCATATCCATTTATTGCAGTAAATCTAAATTTAATACTAGGCCCAGATAATGCGGTTGCAAGAAAAACAGTGTCCTCACGCCATTGACCCGAACTATTTGGAGTAAATGCAGAAGTTTGGGCCGGTACTGTTGCCAGTATAACTCCCGATTTGAGATATCCGGCAGGACTCCAAGAACTACCACAATTTGAAGAAACATCAACTCTAAGTCCATCTGAATAATTTGAGCTATAGATAGCATAGGAGACATCAAAAATCAGAACAGGCTGAGAGGCTCCCGTTAAATCAATTCCTGGGGTTATCAAATAATCTTCTTGAAGCGGTGCGTTATAGTTAATATTAGACATAAAGACTGTTGAGGTATTTTGTCCGTTACTTCCTATAGCATTTTTTTGATCCCAAGTAGTAGAATTATCCGGATTTTCAAGTTCCCAACCAGAGGGTAAAAAATTATTAAATCCTTGGTTGAATGGTAAGTTAGATCCGCCATTTACAATTATTGAAGAAGAGCTAGAAGTATTTGATCCGTAATTGTTACTAGCAGTCAGACTAATACTGTACGTACCAAAATTATTAAAAGCAATTTGAGGATATTGACTGGTTGAATCTGTTCCATTCATATATAAATATCCCGAGCTAGGACTAATATTCCAAATCCATTGATTTGGACCGTTTAAACTGTTATCAATGAAGTCAATTGTTTGATTTAGGCAAGGTAACGAATTGCTAATACTGAAGTTTGCAGTTGGAGCACTTGTGACTTCTGTAATTGAAATATCGTCGATTGCTACGTCACTTGAGAAAGCACTCCCTGTTTTTCCACGGAACCTGACAACAATAACATTCCCAGCAAATGCAGCTAATGATACATTTTGTTGAGTCCAATTCGATCCGGCTGTGGTGAAAATAACTGTAGCAAAGTCATTATACCATTGTCCTTGGCTCAAAACATCAATGTGCAGCTCGCCATCTGAAGTTCCTGACATGTGAGACCAGAATTCTAATTCAGGAATTAATGTCTGTGTCATATCAATACATGGCGTTGTAAGAATTGCAGTATTCTCATAACATGATGAGGCCTCGAGATATAAATATCTATCATTTCCAGAGCCACTTGTATGTCCAGAGGATGGTCCCGTGCCTGAAGATGGTGTTCCTCCCGAATTAACTCTCCAATCTATATCATCTTGTGAGCCATTGTTCCAGTTGGTCATGTGTCCACTTAAATTACAAATAGTGGAACCACAGTTATTACTAGTTGCGCAAGTTGAAAAACTATCAAAATTTTGGCTATAAGGCATTGCATAAGTTGAGTCAGATTGCACTATTTCAAAGAAGGAAGTCAATGTGTCATTCCATCTATTTTGATCAATTAAAGATTCTGTCCATACTTTTATAGAATAGGATCCTAGCAAACTAGCGTTCACTGATGTATCGAATGTGAATACATGAGTATTTGTTGATGCTAAGCTTACATAAGCTGTATCTCTGATAATTGGATTGCTACCAAACTGATAAGCCATTGGGACGGTAAATACGGAGTCTAAACCACCATTTTCAATTAAAATGGATACTGGTAAGTTGCTGGTACTTTGACAATCTGGAATATTGTCCGAAGGGCTTAAAACTGAGGTCATGACAACATCATTTATTAACAAGCATCCCTGAAGTCCTGGTGTTTTTTCAACTGCAATTGCTCTTTTTCCTGCTCTTCCTCCAGGGGTTAGAGCGGCGACACTCCACCATATTGTATTGGATGGATTCACATTATAAAATGTATAAGAATTACTGGCAGTTGTATCGATAGGATCCATGTATTCTTGACCTAACATGTAGACAACATAACCTGAAGCATTATTAACTGCATTCCAACTAACATTGAACGAGTCCGGACAAGCCCAATTAAGCTGAAGGTTTCCAGGATACCCAATAAGTCCAATTGGAGCATCACTCAAATCTTGCTGATTACCCCTTTGCACTTTAAACACTAGGCTATCTCCTGCCCCATTCGGTGATAGGAAGTTCGCCTGTCTGCTAGATGCGGATGCGGTCGCAAATTGAGTAAAAGAGTTTCCTCCATTTGTGCTGTACTCAAGATTAAATGTTCCAGTACCGTTTGGAGCATCCCATCTTACAGGAATTGTTGTGAGGGGAGGGATTACTTCTCCTCCAATAGGATAGGTTAGTTCTACTTCATTATTTACGATCGTCCAGGTAACCCAATATTTCTGGGGTCCGACTGGAATAGAATTTCCATTAACTAATAATTTGTAAGTGCCTCCGGTTGGCTGAGATAAAGTAAATTGTTCAGAATTATTCAAACTATCCACAGCTCTAATTGCATTTGAGTTTAAAGCCGTTGCGTTAGGTGTAGGGTCTAAAACCCAAGGGAGCCAGGTTGCTGCATCTAAATTAAGTGTAGCATTTAAGTCGTTAACTAATGCCCGCCCTGCATTTACCGTAGCTTGAGGATCTGTCCAGTGTAACATCACTCTTAGCTCTCCAACACCATTGCCTCCAGGTACGATTATATTAATTGTATCTACTTCACCTTGTGCAACGCTGTCTTTATAGTACCACCCCATTTCGATAACTTTCGCAGCTCTCAGTCCATTTACTCTGCCGTAACCGTATTTAAAATCCGGACCTGGATTCCCAAGATCATCCGCATTGTTGGTCAATAGAGACCTCATTAGACCTCCTTCAGGGTCGACGCCATTGTTGTTCTGTCTGTAAGCATCATAAAGCTGAGCCATAACACCAGCTATTCCTGGACATGCCATTGATGTTCCGGTGATAGAACGATAGTCATTTGGTGCTAGGCAAGAGAATACATTTGTTCCTAAGGCGGCAATATCTGGTTTGATACGCCCATCATGAGCTGGTCCTCGACTACTTGATCCAGCGATAATATCTGCCCCTGTTACATTTGCTGTGGCCAAAACATTTTTACCTTGCTTGTGTCCGCCCGTTATGTTTCCCCAGCCAGACCCTGCGCCATAATTACAATTAGAACTACCATTGTTACCCGCAGAAAAAACATGAGTTAGACTTGGGTTTTGAATTGCATCTAGGTCTACCTGGCGCGTAAATGCTGTATACCCCGCATTACAACCATTAGAATATGAAGAAGCAGTGACCCTTATTCCATAAAGATTATAATCTACGTCAATATCATATAAATTGTCAGGGTAGTCATAGTAAACCAATTTAGAGCCCGGTGCTTGACCCTCTCCATCGGGGTCTAAGTTTCCTGCCCCCATTATGGTTCCCGCAACATGGTCTCCATGAGCTCCATTTGAAGGTCCCGATTTATTAGCAAGAACTCTACCTGTGAAGTCAATGTGAGGCTCAATATCTCCATCATCTCCATGTCCCACGACAACACCATTTCCATCGTAATTTCTTCCACCTAAGTAAGGAACTCTCAGAGCATTTGATCTATGGTTTTTAATTCCAATTTTATTCTCTGCTTCAGCTGGCGCCTCTTTCTGTTGGATGTAAGTAATTGATGGGTGACTCGCGAGAGAATTAATATCATCAGGTGAAATTAAAATCTTGAGACCTTTGAACTCTGTGCCTAAAACATCTATATCAAGGTTCTTTAGGTCATCAATAACAATCGACCAATCCATTGATGGTATACCCTCGATGTACAGTTCCCATTTTGATCCTACCCAAATATATTCGGGAACATTTCCACTCGCTAACTGCTCAGAAAGTTTCATTTCTGGCAAAAGGAAGCCCAATCCCGTGATACCATTTTTTCTAAACTCCAAAAGCAGGTCTTCATTTGTTTTTGGCATTAAAATGAGGTATGAATTTATTGGGAGATATCCAATATTTGTAACTCCTAACTTCTCTAAATCTAACCAAGCTCCTGCGCTTAATGGAGTTTTAGAGGATATAATCCTAACAACTTTATCCAAATTTTTTTCAGATTTATTTAGACTCTTCATTGTAATTTTGGACAATGAAGGCAGTGAATAAGTTCCCGATTGAAAAATGACACGAGATTTGTTGTCAATTGATTGTTCTGGGTATGAATTCTGAGCTTGACCGAATAAAGAAAAAGCGAGAAATAGTAAGGTGTAAGTTTTTTTCACAGTAGGAAGTTGATAATTCAAAATTATAAGGGCCTCTAAGATATGCGAACTACATTGATTTTTTTTTAATATGAATTTAATTTTGAACTAGAAATAAAAACACATGCGTTCGATTATATTTCAAATAACATTAATATGCCTTGTTGGTTCATTACAATGCCAAACCAATGGGTATTATCTCTCCCCATCCAATGGTGAAATAGCTCTCAGTGAGAGATCTAAAGATTTCAGAATTTTATATCTTGCCGCGCACCCTGATGATGAGAACACAAGATTAATTGCTCATTGGTCAAAATACAATGGTTATGATGTGGCATATTTAAGTCTAACGAGGGGAGAAGGTGGACAAAATATGATCGGTCCAGAGTTGGGTGAAGCTTTAGGTGTAATTAGGTCTAATGAGCTTTTTGCAGCGAGAAAAATAGATGGTGCGAAACAATTCTTTGGAGGAGCTTTAGATTTTGGATATTCTAAGTCCACGGACGAAACTCTAGATAAATGGAATGAAGCAAAACTTTTAAATCGAATAGAGTCTGTTATCATGGAGTTCAAACCAGATGTTATTGTCACTCGATTTCCGCCAGATAAAAGAGCAGGCCATGGTCATCACTCAGCCTCTGCAGCACTTGCATTAAAAGCCTTTGATAGAGTTCGAGCAAGAGCAAATGACACTGGGTATTATCCCAAAGCAGTTTACTGGAATACTTCCTCTTGGTGGTTAGGAAATATTGATGATAATTTGAATGACTCTATTCAAATGATTAAAATTGGGGGTTTTATCCCGGAAATCGGTAAATCCTCATTACAAATAGGTACCCAAGCCAGAGGAATGCATAAATCACAAGGTTTTGCCGGTAAAATAGATAGAGGTTTTAGAAAGGAATACTTAAAGCTATTATCGGGAGAAACTGTTAATTGGTCGGATTTGAATTTTAAGTCAAACGCCAAAGATCTAATTGACTTAAAAGGAATCTATGTGGACTTTAAAGCGAAAAGTCCAAATTTCATTGAGGGAGAGAGCCTTGATGCTGAAATTGAAATATGTCTTGAGTCGGATGCAGACTTTAGTTTTAAAATTTTAAATTCTAATGACCCGAAATTAAAGAAGAAGCAGCAACTTAAAAAGCGTTCAAAAGTGACAATTCCATTTGAACTAATGCACCTAGAGGAAAAGAGTATTTTATTTAAAAATGAACAAACCGGCAAAGAGAGCTTATTAAAACTATGGCCGGATCATATTACTTCGGATCGTGTTTTAGGAGAATTAAGAAGGCCAGTTCAAAATGCAAATTCATTTAGCATTAATTATTCTATGCCATGTATCGTTTTTGTGGACCGAAATAGTCGTAAGGTTGATCTTTCTATTTTTCGATGGGGTCAAAAGCAAAGTTTGAATCTTGATTTTGAAGTGCCAAAAGGATGGAGTGTGAAAACTAAAGATGGAGAATCTACTGCTATTCGTTTTCTGCCTGAACAAAATGTTTATCATCTGCAATTTTATCTTGAGCCTACGCGGTATGCTCAATCGGGCGAGCTAATAATACGTGATGCAGATAATGGTCAGGCCATTCAAAAAGCTGTAAAGCTTCGATACGATCATATACCTAGACAAGAGGTTTGGCTTGATGGTTCATTGCCACTTCGATATATTCCTATGGAATTACCTGACTTGAGAATTGGCTATATAAAAGGCGTTGGTGATGATGCACCAATGGCTATGCGCCAGATGGGTATGTCGGTTGTTGATTTAGACGCTGCTTTTTTAACATCCGAAGCATTGAAAGACTTAGATGCTTTAGTCATTGGAATTAGGGCATATAATGTAAATAAGGGTTTAAAGTCTTCTCAGGATATAATTGATGACTATGTCTCTAAAGGTGGTCGTCTAGTTATTCAATATAATACTGCGAGTCGAGATAGGGTTTTGGAGAAGATAGGACCTGTCCAGTTTAATTTAAGTCGAGATAGAGTGACAATTGAGACTACAGAGCCTAAGTTTTTAGTTAAGAGTCATTTACAAATGAAGTCCCCAAATCAATTAAGTAAAAAAGATTTTGAAGGATGGGTTCAAGAGAGGGGATTATACTTTGCAGATTCATGGGATTCTTCATTCGTGCCATTAATTTCGTGGAGTGATCCGGGGGAGGACCAGAAAAGAGGTGTTTGGATTGTCTCAGAATATGGTAAAGGCACGGTTACTTATTGTGGTCTTTCACTTTTTCGGCAATGGAGAGAGGGTGTTCCTGGCGCATACCGGATTTTAGCGAATCTTGTTGGCTATGGCAAATAGTATAACCTATTTTGACTGGATAACACTGATTGGAACTTTAGGAGCTATTGTCTTTGTGGGGATTTGGAAAACTAGAAAAAATGCCTCTGGTAGCGAGTTTCTTGTAGGTAAAAAAGAAAGTCATTGGATTACTATTGGATTGGGTATTATTGCTACTCAAGCATCAGCAATAACTTTTATTTCAACGCCTGGGCAGGGTTTTTCTGATGGACTTAGATTTGTGCAGTTTTATTTTGGGATGCCCATTGCTTTATTAATCATAGGACTTTTTATAGTCCCTAGATATATGAAGTCAGGGGTGATGACTGCTTACTCATTCTTACAAAAAGTTTTTGGTAATAGGGTTAGGTGGTTGGCCGCAAGCCTATTTTTATTATCGAGAAGTTTATCTGCAGGTATTACATTATATGCTCCTGGAATCGTTCTTTCAGCTGTATTTGGATGGAGTTTAAATTTAACAATTATAATCACTGGGGCAATAGTTATTTTATATACTGTTTTCGGAGGTTACAAGGCAGTTGGAGTAACGCAATCTTTTCAAATGCTTGTTGTTTTTTGCGGACTCTTTGCTGCTGGGTTTGTACTTCTAAATGAATTGCCAGGGAATATAGGTTTGTCAGAATCATGGGATTTGATGGAGGTTTACAACAGAACTCAAATTTTGGACTGGTCCATAGACCCATCGAGCAGATATACTGTTTGGTCAGGTCTCGCCGGTGGTTTCTTTTTGGCAATGGCCTATTTTGGTACAGATCAAAGTCAGGTGGGTAGGTATTTGGGAGGTAGGAGTCTGAAAGAAATTAGAATTGGTTTAGGTTTTACAGCAATTATAAAAATCCCAATGCAATTATTTATTCTAGGTTTAGGCTTACTTCTATTTACT
>MDSY01012293.1_pt1 | contig 16417 bp, 13 predicted proteins | sample 811131 | NCBI WGS metagenome assembly MDSY01 (sample SAMN05326643, study PRJNA326480) | marine metagenome | isolation source: seawater | place: Atlantic Ocean: South West | collected 2010
AAAAATGGTGCAATAAAGACGCGAGAAGAACACCAAGCTGAAATAGATCTGTGGGACGAGAATCTCGAAAACGCTTCTTGGGGAGCTTGTCCATCGACAATATTCAAGGCGTTTCAATTTGCCATGTATTGCGGCTTTACAACGATCAAACTTGTGGGATGCGATTGTACCGACATCTATTCCCACAATAAGCCATTTTGGGACATGGTGATCGAATGGTCGAAGAAACACAGTTTTAATTCTTCACCTCAAATTATTAATCTGGCAGCAGTTGCTGCTGGGACTGGTGAGCCTAAAGGCGGTGGTAGTGGATGAGGAAAACCAAAACCAATACCACAAATACAGCCACCTCAATCAAAAACATCACAAAATGATCGTAAGTAAAATTTAATTTTTATATTATTAAATCAATATTAATCACGATTATTTTAACTAATTTATAAAATAAATTGCAATTATAGATATTTATTTTATATATATTTAATTAATTAATATATATTATATATATATAATGGTATTAAACAATTATGACATAATTATTGTTGGATGTGGATTGTCAGGTATTGTTATTGCAGAAAGATTTTCACTTTTACAAAATAAAAAAATTTTAATTGTAGATAAAAGAAATCATATTGGCGGAAATTGCTATGATTATTATGATGAAAAAACCAATATTTTAATGAATAAATATGGAGCTCATTTATTTCATACAAATGATGAAAAGGTTTTTGAATATATTAATAAGTTTTGTAAATGGAAAAAATGGGAACATAAAGTATTAGGATTAATTGATGGTAAATATTTACCTACTCCCGCTAATATAACTACCGTTAATGAAATATTTAACTTAGATATTAAAAGTAAAGAAGAAATGGATAAGTGGTTATCAGAAAATCAGGTAAAATATGAAAATATTACAAATGGTGAAGAAATGGCAAAGTCTAGAGTAGGAGAAGTATTATATGAAAAGATTTTTAAATATTATACATATAAACAATGGAAAAAATATCCAAATGAATTAGCATCTGAAGTGTTAGCACGTATTCCTGTTAGAAACTCTTTTGATGATAGATATTTTTCAGATAAATATCAAGTTTTACCAGAAAAAGGATATACTGCATTTTTTCAATCAATTTTAGATAAACACAAACATAATATTGATGTAAAACTTAATATGGACTTTTTTGATATTAAAGATAAAATAACCAAGGATCAGTTAGTTATTTATACTGGACCTATTGATTCCTATTTTGCAGATAAAGGTCTACCAAAATTAGAGTACAGAAGTATAGACTTTCATATTGAACGTAAGATGAACACAGATTTTTATCAACCATATTCAGTAGTTAACTATCCAAGTTTGGATACTCCTTATACTCGTTGTGTAGAGTATAAACATTTTTTAAATCAAAAATCTAAACATACGGTGTATGTAAAAGAGACTACAACCGATATAGGTGAACCCTATTATCCAGTATTGAATTACAGAAATAAAGAATTGTATGAGAAATATAAAAAAATGAGCGAAGAAGAAGGCGTAAATATACATTTTATAGGAAGATTGGCATCTTACAAGTATTTTAATATGGACCAAGCAATTAAGAATTCATTAGATTATTACAAAAAGCATTTTGACAAAAAAATGATAGACTCAAATTAAATCAATTGGGTAATTATAATAATTACATAAATGAACTACCAAATATTTCAAGTGATTTAAGTGAAATATTTGAGATATTAGATGGGCATTTAAATAAACCGCCGTTATTAAAATAATTATATATAAATTATTTTATTTTTTTTTTATATATATATATTATGTATAAAAGTAAGTACTTAAAGTACAAAAGAAAATATTTAAGTTTAAAGCTTGAATTGCAAGGAGGTGGTGAGAAGTCATCTCAAAATAAATGTACCACAAAAAGTGGATGATCTGGTAATTCTAATGTTGATGACGATAAAGAAAATGACGATAATACAACAAAACAATAAATTATAAAATTTTAATAATATGTGATGACGTTTATTTAAAACAATATTTATAAATAGACTGAAATATATTATATTTAAAAACAAATTTTATATATAATATATGTTATTGTTAGTTAGTGTATATTTTTTTACACAAATTGTACCATTAATATTTCTTCCATTTATATATTTAATAAATATTTTATCTGACAAAAAAATTGCAGATTTTGATACAATATTTTACATATTTAGGTATTTTATGAATTTTTCATTTGAATGTGTTACTAATAACGAAATTATAGAAAAAGGATTCATCTTATGTAATCATAAAACTTGGGCAGATTTTGGCATTGATCAATATTACTCAAAGTCTTGTATTGTCGGTAGACGTCTTGCTTTTTTTGCTTGTCCGGCATCAATATTTAGTTATTTAGACAATAGGTCAATTATTATTGATCGTAGAAATGATTCACATACTATCTTTAAAAAAATAATAAGTCATTATCCTAGATATTCAGATAGATCATTAATATATCCCGAGGGAACAAGACAAAATTATAAAAATTTATTAAATAAAGATGATTTAAAAAAATATTTAAAATATGGATTATTAAAACGTATATATGAATATAAATCATTACCAGTACAATGTTTTATTACTGCAAATAAAGATCTAGTTTTCAATGAAAAAACAAGAAAATGTTCTAGAAATATTTGTTTAAAAAACGCAGTTTCAGAACCAATTTTTCCATGTAATTATAATTGCTTTGAAGACTTTATAAATGAAATTTGTAGTGAATGGTTTAATTGTTATGAATTAACTCATAAAAATTAATTATATTTAAAAAAATGTTATTACAATTATATTAATGTATAAAAAAGAACATATATTAAGTATTTTCTTTTTCATATTCATTAGAGAAAATAAATACTGTTCATTTGGCAACAAAATAAATTACTCATCACCTAATTTGATGTTAGTTTATAATTCTTCAAATAATAAAAAATATCCAACATCAAGATGGCTTCAAATATGTAATTCGTCAAAATATTACAGCTAGTAAAATTTTAATTATATTCTGTTATAATTAAAATAATCCATAACCTCCTATATTTATTTCATAATCTGACTCTATTATTCTATATTCAAAATTTACATTTCCATTTTTTACTAAAAATAGCCATATATTTATATATTCATCTATTTGTATATCAACTGTATCATCTTCTGTGTAAGATATTGTAGTTTCATCAAACTTATATCCACTATTAACTAACTTATCATACTCCTTTTTAGGAATATAACAACATTCAAATTCCTCACATAAACTAAGCAAATTTACATTTACTTTCTTACTACCAATATTATAAGCTTTTTTTATTTCTTTTTCTTTTAAATTAGATTCTATATTAATTGAATAACTTTTCCCATGTCCATCATCATATTCATCTCCTAAGGCTACTCTAACAATATATTTTTCAGACATATATATATTTATCTTATATATATCTTTAAATATCTTTTATATAACATTTGTTACCTCATCGTCATCTGAGTCGCTATTTTTCTTCTTATTTTTACTTTTACTTTTACTTTTACTTTTACTTTTATTTTCATATTTTTTCTTTTCTTCTTCTTTTGCTAACATTTCACGTTTTTTTCTTGTATCTAACTCTAGTTGACGTAGCTCTTCAGCATCATCAGAATCTGCCTCTGACTCAGATTCTGTTTCTGCATCATATACTGAATAGCCACCAATATTAATTTCTTCATGATATTGCAAAAATCTGAAATACAACTTTTCATACCCCTTTCTTGCAATAAAAAGCCATAAAAGAATGTAAGCTTGATTATTTAATATAATATGATCCTCATTCTCTTCTATAAATTGAGGTAACACTTCAAAACCAAGCTCTTTAAATTTTTCAAATTCATCTAATGGTAGTGTTTTATTTCCACGATATTTATAATGATCTTCTAAATCAAATTGTACACAACGTGTACCTCTTCTGTAAGCATCTCGCATACTTTTATTATCTACGTTGCAAAGTATATATGTTACATCTGATTGTTTATGTCCTTCTTCGTATACATCACCCATATCTAGCCTTATTAAATTTTCGCATATTTGATCTATATTAAACATTTTACTTAATTTCTAATAATAATAAGTCTTTAAGTTTTATTTTGAAAGTAATTACTTAAAATTTTTAAATAGAAAAAATAGAATTTGAAAAGTTATTTTTTTTGCCCCAAGAAAATAATACAATGGGAATAGCGATACAGAATATTAGTTTGTAATTTGTTTTTTTATTATTTGGATCTGATTCAATATCATTTTTATCATTTAGTTTAGTTAAAGAATTATTATTTTCAATTGCAATTGGGTTAGTACAATATTCAATCATATTAGAAGATTTTTTTTTATCTTCTAATTGATATGTCTTTTTATAATCAAGATTTTTACTTGTATTCTCTGACCTAATTTTTTTTAAAGTATTTTCTCTCATAATTTCTAACCTGTCATTCCTTGTATACCATTCAGCAAAGAAATCCGACGTTCCTGAACTTTCATCCATCATAAAATATTTAGGATGTTTTACATAATAATTTATTGTTTGTAAAATCTTTTTTATTTCCACATTCAATTTATCGTTTATTAAGTCAGAATTATTAGAGCTATATTCATATTTTTTAACATCTTCTAAAAGATCATAATAGCCTTTAATTATTTTTATACCAATTTCATTTTGTTTGTCTGTCAGATTTCTTTCTATATATGTTTGTAGTTCAATTGCCATTTCAATTAGGTCATTACTTAATTTTAAACATTTTTCAATGTAATCATCTAAATTTTTAATTCCACTATGAATAAAAATAATGTGTCCAATAATAGTAAAAGGGTCTCCATCTTCAGTTACTGCAAGTTCTGACATAAAATCATTTTGACTTGGCGCAGTATGTAATGAAATCATAGTAATTTATTAATAATTATATAAGTAAAATAATAATAATTAAAATTTCAATTTTATTGATGATTATTATTAGTAGCTTGTGAATCAAGATTATTAATTCTTGCAATAGTTCTGCCTCCTAAATCACTAGCGGTAACTAACATCTTAGCTCGAAGTTCATTTGTAGAACTGTTAATATTAGATGTTTTCATGGAACTTATGTCAGGATCTAAGTTATTATCAGACACAATTACTTGTTCATTAATTATATCAATTTGTTGACTTCCTTGTCTTTCATATTTTTTTTCCATTGAAATACGTTCATTTGTTGTAGAAAATCCTATAAAAGGTAAGATTGAAGAACCGGATAAAATTTCAAAACGTGAATTATTCTCAGAAACAAAGACAAAGCGAATTAAATTTCTGTCATCTTGAGGAAGACCATATTTTGCTATATCTTCATCTCCACTAGAAACAACTATTAATTTAATGTTAAAATTTGAATTTGTATTTGAACTTGAATTTATTTCATGTATTTTATGATTAAATTGATTTGCAAAAGAGTGCCAATTATGTTCCAAATCTAAATTTCCAAATTTTAAATTTATTGTTTCATAATTATTAACATCTTTAATATATTTAATATTTAATGTATCATTAATATTATTTTTAAATATGTATGATATCTGAGCAAATGATTTAAGATATATATTTAGGGAATTGTTGGCAGTTTCCATTTTGTTTCTATTTCCTTGCATTTTGTTATGAAATGTATCAACCGAACTCTCTTTCAATCTTTTAAGAATTTCTGCAACTTCTTTAAATGAATATCCGCTATTAGTTGCCCATGAAAATAACCCAACTGTATTACGTCTTAAGTGAGTACCTAGTCCTTTAATTGTACCATCATGATAACCAATATCATATTCTAGCAATTTACTAAACGTTTTTTGCATTGAAAATAGTAAATGCATAGCTTTATAAATGTTTATATCTATTCCTCTATAAAAATTTGAATTTTCATCAAATTCAGTATCAATAGAGTTATGGATATTGTCAATTAAAGATATGTTATGAGTTAGTTTTTCAAGTTCTTCTTTAAAATTAGATTCCAAGCTATAAAATTGTTCAATAGATTTATTATCATTACAACATGTAGGGTTATGAATTACAATATTATTATTATATGGATTTTTAAGCACTTTATTGCTTATTTTAACAATTCTTGTCAATAATGCAAGATTTCGAGTATGATAATGTCCAGTATTAGATTGAGACATATTTTCACAAAGAGTATTTAAATGTGTTAAAAATCCTTGGTTCAAAAAATGTAATATTGAATCTTGGCTTATATTTGTATTAGTAGGTTGGTATATAAAATTTGTTTTTTCATACAAGCTAACTAACTTATCAAACATTTTCTGATATGTAGGTGATATCTCTTTGAATGTTGCTCTTTCAGGACTGACCCCGTTTATATAATTTTTTTGAACAGACTTAGCTGCAAAGCCAGCTGCCATAGTTGCGGCTGCTGCAGTACCACCTACTACAGCTACACCACAATCCAAAAATGCAGCCCACACACCTGAGATATATGCGCCAGCAGAAGCTGCTGTTGATGTTTCAGCACCCATTGCTAAATATTTTTAATTTTTTTTAATAATTTTATAATAAATTATATTAATATTTCAATTTTATATGATATAAAAAAATTGAATATTTCTAAAGATTTATATATAAAAAAAAAGATTTAAAAAAATCTAAAATGGGAGTTGTAGCATCAGCTGCAGTATATACAGCTGTAACGACAGCTGCTGCAATTGTAACGAATCAAGCAGCTAAGTTTGTTAAAAAAAATTATGTAAATGGGGTCAGTCCTGAAAATGCGACATTTAAACACATATCATCTGAGTATCAAAAAATGTTTGATAAGTTAGTTAGCTTGTATGAAATAATTAACTTTGTTGTCAATAATTCTAATGTTGTTGAAGACAATTCAATATTAAATTTTTTAAATAAAGTTTTTTTTATCTGTAAAAATTGACTAGCTAACATATTTCATTTATTATATAAATATAATTTTTATAAAAATTGAATTTAAAATACTTAAACCTTTATATTTTTTTAAAATAAACAATATGACTGCAAAAGATAAAGATAAAAAATCTTTACAAACGTTTGATCTTGGTAGCTATAAAGAATTGACAAAGTTGAATTCTAATGGTCACCATGCTCATCATACTCCTCCTAAAAGAGCTATGTTAGATTTTTTGGATATGGGAGTAATTAAAACTTATGACCAAAAAACTGCACTTTGTATTGGCCTTTTACCTGAAATGCATTATGAAAATCATAGAATTTCATCTTATAGAAAAGGTGATGTTTACGACAGAACATTTAGATCTGTAATAGCAGATGCAATATGGGCGAATAAGCTAGTTGGAGTACCTAATGCAACTAACAGAATAATTTTAGATCATTTCTATACAAACTATAGAGATGCAATGATTAAAAATGTTCCGATGTCAAAATATGTTATTCCAATTGATTATCATCAATACATGCAAAGTAAAATTATGTATCAAAGTTATCTTATGGACTTAAATAATAATATCTTATCTTTACCTGATAAATCTAATAGAAATGTACTTATGTTACCTGATAAATCTAATAGAAATGTACTAATGTTACCTGATAAATCTAATAGAAATGTACTAATGTTACCTGACAAATCTTCAAGATTTAATTTTACTAAATTTACATCATTAACTGCACCAAACGTTGCAATTGCAAGGAATTTAACTAGTTATGGATATAATATTTTTACTGGCAGAGAAAGTATTGGCTATAAAAGTATTACTAATCTTGGTCAAAATATATCGTTCGATATTGCTGACAATGTTATTTCACAAGGCTTATTAAGTTTAAATGCATACGGGAAGCTTTATCAAGTAATTTCAATACCTGGAGAGGTTTATTCATGTAATTTAAATCAAATGAATTGGTTAAAAGAACATGATTTATTTGATTCTAAAAATGGTATGAGGTCATTGAGTTATTGTGCTAATCTAAATTCATCAAATTTAGTAAAGTCAAATAATTTAGGGATGGTTGTAGCAAAACAATTACATCAATCTAATGCTTTTAAGACACCTGAACAAATTTATGATCTTACTCCTTTAAAAGACAAGCCTAGTAATTACCTAACTAAATTTGTAGATGGATTCTATGACTATGCAGTTTATCCATCTACATATGTTGTTGGTAGTGCATATAACACATTAAAATACGTTACACATCCATTAAGATTAGTGGATTCAGCATATAACACTGTCATTAATGCTGCTACTTATGGTTACAATAATCTAAATAATTTTTACAGTAGTTTTTTAAATAATCCAAGTACAAGTCTTCAGGATTTAATAAATTCAAATTCTGAAATTATTTTTAATAATATATTAAATAACAATCACAATAATTTTAAAGATTTGTTTAATACGAATGATATATTTAATAACAAAATTAATCTAGATAATTCAAACAAAGTAAAAGTGTTCGAAAATTTAGGGGTCTCTGTTAAAAAAGTAACTACTCCAGAAGAAATAGATAGAAAATATACTGTAAGTAAAGGTATTAATTCAGACTTTAGCAAAGATTTTATTGATAATTTTTATGACAAATATTCTAATAATAAAGATCTTAAAGAAATAATATTTGACTCTTTTAATGACTATATTTACATTAAAGATGGTAAAATGGTAAAGACAAAAGATCTTATTAATATTACTAATGGGTTAGGATATGTAGATAAACAAAATGGTATTGCTGATTATTTTAATAAATTAGAAATGAAATCAAAAAAATATCAAGCAATGTTAGCGGCTAAATATAAAAATACTACGAAATTTATTGGACATCTTAATATGGTATATGATGGTCTCTCTGCAATTAAAGGATTTAAAGACTTAAAAAGAATGAGTGACATTCAAAAACTTAAATTTTTTAATGGCTTGGCAATGAATTATTTATATGATTTACCAAGAGACGTTAGTAATGGTGCTTCACAAATAATAAATATTGCTGCTAACTTGATAGAGACTGGTAAAATAGAATTTGAGAATTTAGTTGGTGCAGTAATTGCCACTAAATTCAACGTTCCAGTAAGAGGACTAACTGAGGTTTTATCATGTTTACATAACAAAGATGCGGATGTTGGTAAGGCAATAACTCATCTTGCTTTGGATGTTTTGTCTTATTTCAACCCTTATGTTAAAGTTGCGATGATTATTTATAATATAGGTGAAGTTTTGTTAAGTTTTTGCAATAAAAGTTATGAAAAAAAAATAGGTGGATTTGATGTTAAAGTAGATGAATCTGTAAAAGTAAAGGTATTTAAATTTAAGAAAGATCATAAAGTTATAATGTCAAGCTCAATTCTTGATATAAATGTTACTAGTTATAACAAAAAAAAATACAAAGCAAGAGAGGAATGTGAAAAACAATTTGTAAAAGAGGCAAAAATAAAAGCATATCAGGTATTTGGAACACCATACGAATTTTTTGATCCAGATTTTGAATCTCCAAAACATAGGTTAGCTAAAATTCGTCAGTCAATTTATATACAGTCATTATCAGAAAAATGGCAAGATATCAATAATATTTCAGAAGAAGATAAAAAAATGTTAAGTGATATTAAGAAATCAGAGGAAGATGTAAAGTTGCAAATTAAGGAAGAAAAACAAGAAATTATAAAGTCATTTTACAGCTTAAACAAATCTAAAGATATAATAACGTTCACAAATGATTTTATTAAAGAAATAAAGTCTTGTTCTGACAATACATTAATTGCTCAGAAAATTTATAGTCTTATTTATGATACGGGATCAGATGATAAGGTTGTATTTTCACCAATTGTGAAAGAAATATTAAAATATTTAAATATTGACTCAAATAAACTTGAAGAATATATAAATCATAAGAAAGATTATGATGAAAATACTTTAAATAAGATGGTTAATGAAGAATACGATGCCAAACAAAAAGAGTACGTAGAGTTTCTTGTTGCGTTAAGAAACAAACGAAATGCAAACCAAAATGGACAATTAACCAACGCTGAAAATACTGAAAAAAATCTTTATGAAAATAACCTAGATAAATATAATAGATCTGAAATTATTAAGTATCTAAATAGAGAATTACTTAAATATGATGTATCTGTTGAAAATTTTGTAAATACAGGTTATTCATCTGCAATAGGAATTACTTGTAGTACAATTGGTTATATTGATTATGAGATTCAGCATATGAGACAACGTAAATGTAAGTATGTATATGATAAAGCAATAACATATACCAAAATGAATGTACAATCATACTTTTCAGATGCAATATCTCGTCATGCATCCAAATCAATTGAGATGATGGAATGTATGGATGAATTTTCAGATGACTTTATAAAAGATTATGTTTATCCTAATGTTGGAATGATTTCATCAATTAGTGTTTCAGCAATTACATCTGTTTTTGAAAAAAGGAAGCAAAAGAAATCTTTTCTTGAGAAAAGTTATGATATAATAGAAAATTCTATTAAAACCAACTTAAAAAATATAAATACATATTTGACAAAAAATATTTTAACTTGGAAAGAATTTATGAATAACGCTGTTACTTACGTAAGTTCCTATGGATTAGATCAGGGACTAGCATCTATATTTTTGCCAGGAATATTAACGATTTGTGCTACTAGATTTTTAAGATGGCTAATATTTCCTAAAAAAAAATCTAATGAAATAAAACAGATTGAAAATGAACCAACTACTAAAAATATTGTAAAAGTTTCAATAACTGAACAATATTATGAAATGTATAATTCTTCTAAAGGATTTTACAAAGACATGTTAAAACATGAAATGATAAAAATGGGTATATATAAATCAAAGGAAGTTCCTATTAAAAGTTGTTTTAATAAACTGATGAAGGATTTTGGAAAGCCATCAAAACCAGTAACAATAAAAGAAATTAATGAATATGGTAATAATCCATCTCATCATAATTACAATAATACAAATGTTGTAAAATTAAAAGAGCTAAAAAAGAAAAGAAAAACTAAAAAGCAAGTAATAACTCCAATAATAAATACTGGGTCTGACATATATTCAACTAAGGTTGTAAAGTTAGAAGAGATAAATAAATTTAAAAATAAAAATGGTAAGGAAATAGTTAGTAATAAAAATACTGACAAAGAAAGAAATTTGAATGTCGTTAAATCAAACGATATTAAACTGAAACCTAATAATATTGTAAGCTTAAAAGATATTCAAGAGTTTAAGAAAAAGAAAAGTAACTTGAATATAGTTAAATCAAACGATATTATTAAACTGAAACCTAATAATATTGTAAGCTTAAAAGATATTCAAGAGTTTAAGAAAAAGAAATTCAATGCTGTATCTTTAGAAGAAGTTAACAAATATAATTCGTGTATAAATTTAGCACAATAGTTTAAAAAAACATTTTAGTAATACACGAACAAATACCACAAAAACAACTATTTTGATTTTTATTAATTATTTTACTTTTAATTTTATCTTTCTCGTAAGTAGTTTTATGACTTTGATAAAACTGATGAATATTTAATAGTCTAATGTACCATTCATACTCAAAGTCAGTATATAAATTTTTATTAATGAAGATATCTTCTGGTATTTTCATATAATTTTCTGTAATAATACTAACATTGCAAAATTTTTCTTCTATTTTTGAGTTAATTTCATTTATATTTAATTCTTTATTAATTTCTCTATAAAAATTAAATTCAGAAATTAAGCCATATAACTTTTCAACTTCATTACAAATGTCACAAATAAATTCGTATATTATCTTCTTTTGATAAGTATTTATATATAATACTATATTCTTTCCAAAGTTGTCAATTTTTATTTTTATTGATTCCAACCTCTTTATAAATATATTTACATTATAAAAAGATGTATTTTGAATCAATAATTTTGCAATTTCTAAAAATGGATCGTTATATTTACTGTTATCAAAATTAGAAATTTCAAATAACCTTTCATAACTTTTGACTGACTGAGGCGAGTTGGTAAATCTAGCCATTTTTAATTATATTATATATAAAAAAAAAAAAATAAAAAATTTCAATTTTTTAAAATTATTATATTACAATGTTATATGAAGTCATATTATATAATATTTTTAATTTTACTCATATGTTTAAATTTTAATAAAATATCAAAAAAAAAAAAATAATTTGTTATTAAAACCAATAAATTATCATAATTTAATGATGTTAGATATTATACATAATCCAAAAAAAATTGTTATATTTATTCACATATGCCCTATAGGAAATTGGAAATTTATTTTAAATGAACAAATGTCATTAATAACTTCTTCTGGGTTATATAATAAAATTAGTAAATTATATTATTGTTGTATAGGTAAAAAATGTAATTTAGTAAATAAATTTTTTAAAAAATTTAGTAAATCTAAAAGTTTATACTATTATGAAAATGAAAATATATTTGAAATTGAAACACTTAATTCAATTTTAAAATATTCCAAAAAGAATAAAGATACATATATATTTTATTTACATACTAAAGGGGTATTATCTAAAGCAAATTATTGGCGTAATCTTATGAATTATTGGAATATTATTAAACATGAAGATTGTATTAGCTGCTTAAAGAAAGGTTTTAATACAGTTGGAATAAATTTATTAACTTTAAAACATCATTATTCTGGCAATTTTTGGTGGGCTAACTCTAATTACTTAAAAAAATTAAATTTAATTAATAGAAAAAATATTTTACTACCTTTGTTTTTGTATAAATTAGAAGCAGAACAAATACTACTTTCAAAATATGAAAATTTAAAACATATATCATTACATGGACCTTATTATCTTTCGTTAGATTTTGGCTATATAAAAACAGGCTTGTATAAGTTAAATGATATGAAAATGTCTGAAAATGATTATGTATATGATATAAAAATATTATAAGCTTATCATGCCCAGTCATCAGATATTTCAATAAGTCCTAATTCTTTTGCTTTACTTATATTATCGTAGTCAAAAAATATTGTCATTAATTCATGGTGCATTCCTCCTTCTTTCATAAAATTTTTTCTAAAATCTTCCAAATAACATTCTTTGATAAATTCATCTTTAGCTTTTGACATTGGATTTAAGCAAAGATTATGGTAATCCCATTCTATATCTGGATTTTCATTTACATCTTTCCATGTAATTGATGGATTTTTACTAAATTCACTATGATTCCACTCATCATTTGTATTATTTTTGATAGTATTTATTGTAAAATTAGAATTAGAAGATAATAATGAATAATCCCAATATAAGTCTGAATTTGCCTTAACTATATCATATGTAATATTTGGATTTTTTGATACTGGAAATTCTAAAAAAAAGCTACTTAAGCGAGAATTTCCAGTATGTGACGTATTAACTTCAATTTTTGAAAATAATTTTTTTGGATCGAAATCACTAAAAAATGTTAAATGACTATCTAAAATTTTACTGTAACACCATGACTTAGAAGGTTGAGATTTTACAAACTTAATATTTAAATTTTTTCTTCTACTTATACATTCATAACTCCAATCTTTATCTGGAAAGTCATAAACTACATTTAAAGATATAAATTGTGAAAGGACTCGAAAGTTCCAATCTTTATCAATTGTTTTTCTGATTAGTTTTTCTGGAATATCTCCTGCTAACGTTGAAATATCTTTATACTTCCATGGCTTGTCAGGATATTTAAAAATAATATCAAATGGTATATCTAATGAATCGAAATCGAAATCCCAAGGAAAATCATCATACTTTTCTAAATTGAAGTCATCGCCACAAAATTTATTACATATAGATTTAAAATTCCAATTCTTATCTTTATGTTTATAAACAATATCAAATGTCAAATTTGGTGAATCAGATAAAATGTGATAATCAATTTTAAATAAATCATTTGAAATCAGTTCATCTAAATTTATATTTTTATTAAATCCAAGATATGAGTGGTTAAAGTCTAAATCCATATTATTTATTATATCATTTATTGTTATTTTTGAATATTTACTTAAATAAATATAATTCCAATCTTTTTCAAGATTAGATTTAACAATATCAATAGTTATATTTGGATTCATACTAAGATATTCAAAATTCCATGGAATATCAGAATTTTTAATTACGTCATTCCATGTAATAACTGAATTTGACGAGATGCAACCAAAATGCCAGTTTTTATCAGGAAACTCTTTTATTACGTTAATTAGGTTTGTTTGTTTTTTGTTAGAACTTAATCCCAAATTACAAAAAAATATCTTGTCAGAAAAAAGTCTTATAAAGTCCATAGTTAACTCTCTTTTACGACCTATTTCAAACATAGCCCATGGCTTATCTTGATTTAACATTATAAATTCTAATGGTATTTCGTGATTGCAACTTAATTCATCAAAATCCCAACTATAATTTATATTCTCTAATATTATTTTTGTTGAAATATTAGGATGGCAAGTTAAGTATTCAAAATCCCAATCTTTATCTATAGTACTTTCAACAACATCCCATGTCAAATTTTTTATTCTACTTAAAGTATAATAACACCAATTTTTATCTGGATTATCAGTAACAAACTGAAAGTCAAAATTGCTACCATTATTTACAATACCATTTAAGAAGTTATTAACTACATCAAAGTCCCATGGCTTATCTATATTTTCTAGCATTACTTCTAAGCTAATGTTTCGATTTAAACTTAGGGTATTAAAATTAACATTTTCATTATTTACATCAAGTATGTTATAATACCAATATTTTGACCATTTTTTTTCATAATTCATGATTTTTTTTCCAATTTAATTTAAATCTTAGAGTTAATTAAAAATTTAATTTCAATTTTTTTTATTTTTAAATTAATTTATTTATATAATAAAAACTATATAAATATAAAATTTTATCTATAAATAAATGAAAATAGCATCGTTTTTCTCAGGTATTGGTGGTTTAGATCTAGGATTTAAAAATAATGACTTTAATATAATTTGGGCAAATGAATTTGATAAAACAATTTGGGAAACATACGAACAAAACCATTCATGTTTCCTTGAAAAACGATCCATTATAGATTTAGATGAAAATGATATACCAGATGTTGATGGTTTTATTGGTGGTCCACCATGTCAAAGTTGGTCTGTTGCTGGGTCAGGTAAAGGTATTGAAGATAAACGAGGCAAAACTTTTTTAAAGTTATTATATTTAATTGAATTAAAAAAGCCAAAATTTTTTGTATTAGAAAATGTTCAAGGAATATTATCGCAAAAGCACTCAGATGCTTTAAATAAGATAACAACAACATTTAGTGAGTTAGGATATGACTTATATTATAAATGTTTAAATGCAAAATATTATGATGTACCACAAGATAGAAAAAGAGTGTTCTTTGTAGGATTTAAAAAAGAACATAATATATCTTTTAACTTTCCAAAAGAAAACTCTAAAATAAAAACTTTAAAAGATACAATTTGTAACTTTGAAAATCCAAAATCAACTAAAAATTTGACAATAAAACCAATGGATGAATATTTAGATAATACATTTTCTAGTAGATACATGTCTAGAAACAGGGTAAGAAGTTGGGACGAACCATCTTTTACAATACCTGCAATGGGTAGACAAGTACCATTACATCCATCTGCACCTAAAATGATTCAAATTAAAAAAGATTTATTTGAATTTAAGAAAGAAGATTTATCTAAATATAGACGTTTAACAGTTAGAGAATGTGCTATTATACAAACTTTTCCTCAAAATTTTGTAATTAAATATAATAGAATAAATGATGCGTATAAAATGATAGGAAACGCAGTACCTGTAAAGTTGGCTGAAGCAATTGCAAAAGAAGTAAAATTATCATTTATAAAGTCCTAAAGTTTTATATAATATATTTGGTATATATATATAAAATGAACTATTTATGTTGCTTATTTTGTAGTTGTATGTCATATTTTTTAGTAAATGCATATTGTAATCGGCCATTTGAGTCAAGTAACGATTTATCATCAGAAAATTTAATAAAACATAATTTTGATAGTGTTATAGAAACATATAAACAAAATGATGAAGATGTTATTATTTGTCCAATAACACAGGAACAAATTTTAATTGGTGAAACAATAAAAAAGTTGCCATGTGGACATAAATTTTCTGAAAATGTAAATAAATGGATTTCTTCAAATGATTGGTGTCCTGTTTGTAAAAAAAAAATAATGGATATTGTATAAAACTTTTACAATTCAATATATATTAAGTTTTAGCCTATTAGATTCAGCAAAAAGTTCTTGTCCTTTCTTTTCATCCTTATTTACTCCTAAACCATTTAAATACATTATACTCAAGCTGTCAATACTATCAATAAAAATTTTATCTATATCTTTGCTATAATTGTAT
>MDSY01068982.1_pt1 | contig 16405 bp, 8 predicted proteins | sample 811131 | NCBI WGS metagenome assembly MDSY01 (sample SAMN05326643, study PRJNA326480) | marine metagenome | isolation source: seawater | place: Atlantic Ocean: South West | collected 2010
AGTCGCGGCGCGCCTCACGCTCCTGACACGATCGCCCCATTTGCCGCGGTGGACTTAACACAGTCAACGTTACGTGATGCGAGTAATGCAAACGCAACAGTATCACACGCTGGTCCATCGGGCGCAGGTGGTCAGGCACGAAGCGTCGACCAAGGACGAAGGCACCAGAGAAACGCTCGCCGTCGCAACGTCACTAACTCGCGCCGCGTGGAGCGCAAGGCTGAGCGAAGGTTCGCCAGGGAACAGGCGCAAGCTTCGGCTGAAACTGTGCGGGAACGGGAATTGGCGGCTGGTAACAGTGACGCGGCACACGCGCTTCGAGACGCGTTAGCGGTGCAGGCTGTCAACTCCCCAGAGGACGAGGTACTGATCAAGCGATGTCTGGATCAAGCTTTCGCCGCGGTGGCTGCCTCAGAAGCCGCGGAGTTCGCTAGGGCGGCGAGGTTCGCCGTGGCGAAACGGACCGCGAACGCGGCGACGCGTGAGAGCGATATTCGCGGTGAAGCGTCTGCTGTCCCACCGTCTGTAAACACGGAAGAGCTAACGCAACTCGATTTGGATTTACAAATTGCGACGAATAACGCCGATACTGATTTAAACTGTTTCAGCGCCCTGGTTGTTTACGTATCGAGGGTGAATTCGGATGTTTGTTCCGCGTCGTATGAGCAATTAGTCGGGGGGGCTGACGCGGCTGATTTTCGAAACAGGTCAGGCGTACGACGTGCTACCGTGTTGCGCACGGTGCTGCGGAGCCTTGAGCTCATGTTGAACCACGCGTGCGATGCGGAAGCGAAGGCGGTTTTGGAGGGAAGCGACGCCGCGGCGGAACTCGTGCAATTGTCCGCGGAAAAGGTCACCTCCGCGTCCACCGCGTTACTCGGACTCCTCGCCGTTTTAGGGGAGGAGTTTTGTTTGTTGCGGGAACACGCGCGGTGGAGAGCGGGTCAAAGTGGGGGTGATGACGGACAGTCAAATCCGGTACCGTCACCGCCTCCCTTACCCACAGCGCTATTAGAGTTTATTGGCGACGACGCGACCGTGCGAAGTGGTGAAGAGAATGGGAATACCAACAACACCTCCGGCTCCACCGCGTCCGACGCCGCGGAGCGTTTGTTGACGAAAATGGAGGAGTGCCACGTGTTGCTCGCACACGCCCTGAAAGTCGTCAGGAGGTTTGTGGGGACGCGGGTGAGTTCTGTTTCGGGTGTTGAAGCGAACATCGAGCAGCAACCCCAGCGACTTCCAACCACGACACCCACTCGAATCGTAATCGCGCCCGGCGTCGATACGTTGCTGTCCCCCACGCTCGCGGCGTTTCTTCACCCACGGTACCCGTTCCGTAGTAGGCTACGTAAACGCGCGTTATCCGTCATTGCAGCCGCGTCAACCGCGGTGCGGCAAAGTGTGGAGAACTTTGACGGTACAGACGGATCTTACATCGAGGTTGGAATGCATGCGGAAACGATGAACACGGAAACTCCCAGCGTGACTACTTCGCCTCGCGCGTCGCACTCCGCGTTGGCCGTCGCCACCGCGTTGAACTCCACTGTGTGGCCCGCGCTTTCTGCACTGCTGGAGTGCGACCACCCGGCACGTAAGGTTATGGTGACGCGGACTACAACGACCCCACCCACTACCTCCGACTCTATGGTCAACCAGTCATCAAAGAACTCAAGCGGGTGCCCCCGCGCCGTCATCGAAACCACGTCGCGGGTCGTGGTGTGCCTTCTGAAGACTTCGACTTGGACGTGGGGCAGGGCGGAGAGAGAAATCACGCAGCCGCACCCCGACCCCGCGGTGTTCTGGAAACTTGCGTCTGCGCCGTACCGAGCGTTGGCGTTGAGGCTGTATTCTCGTCTGTGTACGGCGGACGCGTCGCCTGTGTTGGCGAGTGGCGCTGGCGTGCCCTTACTGAAGCTGTGGGCGCTCGCCACTTCAGACCCGGCGGCGAACGAAGGGGGGGGTGGCGATGGAGTATCCGTCGGTGGCTTCGGACGAGCGCGGGCGCGCTTAGCGAAGTGCGTCAGGCGACACCCGGGGCTGGGAACGGTGGCGATGCCGGTGTCGGTGGAGAGTGCACAAGGGAACGCACCGTTAGCAGATCCGCTGATATCTCCCGCCGCCGTGTCGTTGGAAACAAGAGCTTCGTGGATAAGAGAAGCCATCGCGCGGCTTGTGACTGAAGGCGGCGGGTGTTCCGCTGCCGCTTTGGCAGTGACGACCACGCTTTGGGATATAACACCTTCACGAGTCCATGAAACCGTGGGAAGTTCGCTGAGCAACCAGTGGCACGATTTGGTGTGCGCCGTGGTGAGTGCTGCTGTCAGAACATTCGCAATCCAGCTACACAAAACGCCGCGCGGCGGCGGCGGCGGGGTTCACGACTTTGGAAAGAACATTTGCGTCGGACAAAGCGATACACAATTGTCGTCTAAACTGACCGCCATGTGTCATTTACTCGCTGTCCGACACAACGCACTCACCGCGAACGCGTCCTCCGCGAAAAGCGTTTGTGAAAACGCCCTCGCCGCGGCGGCGTACGCGGGGTCGTCACGCGCGGAGGCTTGTTTGAAGAACTTGGAATCCGCCAATTTAAGAGTTGCGAAATCGCTCGAGTATTTCGCAGACGCGTTTGCAGGGATTGCACACGTGTTTCAAAGCGGAAGTAACGGGTCGATGGGTCAAAACTCGAGCTACGTCCCGGTCAACGACGCGCCTTTGATCGGGTGCGTGGTGGCGCTGTGCCATGCCGGGTGGGAGCGGGGGCCGCCGCGAGCGCCGAGTCTGGAGCACCGAGACGCCGCGGTCGACGCGGTGCGTTCCGTAACCCAAAACTCAAAACAATTGAATTCCTTTATTCAAAGCGCCATCGTTCGCCGAGCACTGCTGAAGTGCGTGCCGAACCGAGTGATGACAAGTTCAGGGTCTAATAACGCAGGGTCTACTAACTCAGGAAGTGGATTCTTATCCAACGTCACGCACGGGGGACACATGTACCCTCCCGGTTGCGTGGCGGGCGCGCTGCATACGATACAGTCCGCAAAAAGGTGCTTACAAATCGCGGACCGTCGCGGCACGGTTCCCGAAACTTTGGGGGATACGTTCTGCGTCTTAAGTGGTTCACTTCTTGACGTGTTGAACCCTCCGCCGCCCCCACCCGATCCGCGACGATCAGCGCCTCCTTCTGGTGCGCAAGCGGCGCCGCCTGTGGTGAGACAAGCGGTTTACCAATACCTCACGGATGTTGCGAACGCGAGGCCCAATGCGTGTGGTGGTGGGGTGGAGGGTTCTGCTGGATTTGCCTCAAGTCCTCAAGAGTACCTCAGGTATCCGTTCGCGGATGTTCCCGTTAGTATATTAGACTCCGTGGTCCACGAAACCCTTCGCGCGGCGATCGTGTGCGCCTCTTCAGAGCTCGCCACCAGTTCCGGGTTCAAAGGCGCGAAAGCAGCGGCAATGCGTTATAACTCAAAGAACACATCACCCGGCGTGAAACATGAGCACGGCGATACGAGAGCAGCGATTGATATAATCCCCACCGACGTGCTTGCGTTTGACGCAATCGCCGCCGCGCATCGTGTTTTTCGCACAAAACTCGGCTCACACGCCCCGTCAGGCCAACACGAAGAGGTGTTGAAACGGTTCAAGCCGACGATTTGGGGTGGATGTGGAAGTGATGTACGAAGCAGCATAACAGACGGGGCTAAAGCTCAAGACGTTTCGATCGGGAAAGACTTTGACGTCGCAAATGGCGCTTTGGCGTTTTTGAACTCGCTGGCGAAAATTAATACTTCCTCAGCAAAGTTAGTCACAAAACTCGCCATGCCCGCACTTTGCGGCGCGCTTTCTGATGACGGGGATGCGCGGCTGCGCAGATACACCAGGAGCGCGGTGTGTGACTTGTGGGACACGGTGCGACAAGCGGTGGGTGACTCTGTTCAGGTTCCGCCGACGCCGCTGACGCCGCCTGAAGCGCCGCAACAAAGGCCGGGCCATCCAAATCCCCCCAGACCCGGAGCCACGCAAGTGTTTCGATCGAGTAGGGATGCGTTAAATGCAGGTGGTGCCTCACACTCAGCGCGACCCATGATTCACAAGAAAACCCCATGGCCAGCGAACGTGTCAGACCCTTTACCCTTTTCGAACGTCATTGATTTGTGCGAAAAAGTATCTACAAGTAATCCCGAAGCAAAGAAAACAAAAGTTTCCGTTATCGGCGCGGTGGTTGGCCGCGATCCAAAAACCGGCACGAAACTATTAAAGAACCCAAAAACCAACCGGGAGTACGCGATGGTGTTTCTGACGTTGGCAGACCACACGGGGAAGAGGGTGAAAGCGCAACTGTTAGGCGAGAAAGCTAAAAAGTGTGCTGAAACGCTTGACCGAGTCGAGTCACAATCGATCGGCGGTTCACGAACAGTAGTCGGGCTTTGCGATGTTCTGCCGAGAGCCACGGTGGGTGGTAGCAGTGGTGCGCCGTCCAGTAAAACTGCGGTGGTTTGGGATCCCAAGGAGACTTCGGTTTTCGTGTGTAGGCCGGAACACGCTTTGGCGAGTAAACTGTGATAATTTTGTAATGAAAAATGAAAAACATTGTTACATCGCGTCGGTTCTATAGCTTCAAAAGCTCCAATTATTCTCCTCTACGCCTTCTCCTCCTCAATTTCCGTTTTACACAAAGGACAGACTTTGTTAGTTTCGACCCACGGGGTTAAGCACTCGGCGTGGTACTCGTGTTTACACCTGGGTAGGACGAACAGAGAATCGCCGTCTTCAAAATTGCAACAACAGACGGCGCACTCTTCATTGCTCGCATCGTCGGCGTCCATATCAGCGTCACCCCCCTCCCCTGACTGTTTACCCATAGGACCAGGGGTATATGTTTTCTGGATCAACGCCGCCATCCCTGCCATGGAAAGCCCCTTGCTTTGGGTTCCTATCGTTTCCCCCAACTCCGTGAGCTCCTCGTAAGTCATCTCATCCACGTCCACTCCTTCGTCGTTATCCTCATTTACTCCAGCCAACGCCAACATCCGACTTCGCCACTCCCGCTGCTCTTCGTCCATGAGCATGCGAGCCAGCGCCAAAGATTCGGCTTCCTCTGTAGGTGGCTCTCGTTGCTGTGCATCGTCAGTAGAGTTGTCAGTCCCTGAATTTTGACGCGCACCGACTCCTTCGACTCGAAAAACCTCAGTTGGAGAGCCGCCCAGAGTCTCAGACTGATTCTGATGAGCTTCACACGGATTACCCTGTCCAACTCGATTCGGACTCCTGGCTTCGTAAAACGCGCGTTCCTGTTCCTGTAAAAGCTTGGCGAACGCAATGGAGGCGTCTTCCTGCTGTACAGGGGGGAGGGGGGGTGAGTCTTTAGTCAACGATTAGAACTGAGAAAAGCCAAAAAAGCAAAACCCACAAAAAGAGGGGAAAGAACCACGACACTTTCTCGAGGTAACAATCTCACGAGGAGCGACGAGGGGTATCGGACGTACGTTTGCGCGAACTTCCGCTGCTTCCCGTGCCACTGCGTCTACCCCGCCATCCGTGTGCATGTCGTCATCCTCGCCGCTTTCACCGGAAAGAGACGGCGATGACGTGGACAGGGTTTGGGGATCCCCCATCGAGTCTTCCGAAGATCTTTTCACGATGGGCGACGTTTCACCGGGTGCTTTGGTTTTCTCATCGCGTACTCCAAAGTCCAGCACACCCGCACTGACTCCCCCATATCCCCCCCCCTGCCCCTCTCTTCGTTTCGTCTTCCCCGAGCTAGGAGGCGTGCTAGGCACGGCGCCGTCCATCGAACGCCGCTTCGAGGAGCGCGTCGTCGCGGGGACGTCCATCTTTCGTGCGTGTCGAGAATGGCTGGGCGCCTCGAAATTTTACTTTTTTCCTCTCTTTGGATTTCTAGTCGATCTCGGGCAATTAGACCGTCAAATCTTGAGTCACGCGTGTTTTCCTTGGAAAAAACGTTTATTATTTCGGTTCCCCTCCGAGACAACACGGCACCATCGACCTCGGTGCCCGCCATAGGCCACGGCGCTGAACGCACGGCACCGCGACCCGCGATGCCGACGTTCCGCGACCGCGAGCGGGACGAAGCCGCGGCACAGGCAAAGCGCACGCAGGGACAGCGGGATGAGCTCAAGAAGCGCGCGGCGAAACGGGCGAAGGAACGTGAAAAAGCGGGGTTGGGAGCATCCACAACGGGTGGAATGAATCGACCGAGCGGTGGTGGCGCCTCTGAACGTACCAGTGGGTCCAACCCCCGGGCGTCGTCCGCGAGTACGCAACCACAACGTCCTCCGCGACCGAGTGGGCCAAGGGAAACCCAGTGGGGTCTGTCCCCGAGTGAGTGGACCGGCGATGTCGGTTCGGAGCTGGTTACGCTTCAAGCGCAAAATCTGGCGTTGAGAAGGGAACGCCTGGCGTGGGAACAAGAGCGGAAGAGACTTGAAGATGCGGCGAAGGCTGCTGGTGCACCACAGTACGGCCGTGTCACCACCCCGTCGCCACCACCCGCGTCGATTAAATCGCAAGGGGTTGACACGGATGACGAAACTGAAGTGCCGAGGGAACGAATGAGCCGAGGTGTCCCGAAACCCACGAATCGAGAAGGCACGCAATTAGTCGGAGTCGCGTCATCCTCGCGCCGGAACTCCTCAAACCCTGGGTCGCGGAACAATTCCCGCCCAACCTCGTCAAACGGTTCGCAAAGAAGTGTACACCTTCGAACGCAAAACGAAACCATCGACGACGTGTTCGGGGGACAGGAGAATACACCTCCTAGGGGTATTGGGTTGCATGGCGACGACGCTTCGATAGATTCCATGCATGAGTCTCCCGAAGCGTCCCACACTGTGTTCAACGCGGTCCAGGACCTTTCCGGCGCCGAGGCGATGACCGCCTTGATGCTGGCGGAGATGCGGGCGAGCCGGGGGGCTGTTTCTGATTTAAGGCGAGAGATGCGGTTGGAACGAGAACGTGCAAGGCAAGCGGAGGCGCGACAGCGACGTCAGTTGGAGCAAACCAGACGCGCCGCCGACGCCGCCGTTATGACCGCAGAATCTGTAGCGGAGAACCAAAAGTCGCACATGGCGGGTGTCATGAAAGCCGCGGAAACGCGAACGGAAACCATGGAGATGTTAATACCAGCCGGCAAGAAGAAGAAGCAGCAAACGGAAGCGGCGTACACCGCGGCGGATGTAGCGGAAGGCGCTTTGGTGAAAATCTCAGAGATGGTCCCTGGCGCGACGGGCGACCTAGAGGAACAGCAGGAGATGTTACGGAAGCGGAGGTTCGATAGGCACGCGGCGCGGCTAGGTCAGATATCAGCTGCAGCTTCAGCGCTTGCCATAGCCACTGTCCACTCAAACGCCGCTCGACTTCAAGCTGAGAAGGAGAAGAACAGTAAAGCGGCGCAGACGGAGGACCAGCTTGATAAATTTCTCTACGCCAAAGTTATGACGGATTACTTTTTGCCGGCGGTTCTTTTGAGTCCCGAGGACAAGGCGGCCATGGAATTAAAACGGAAAAGGGAAGCGCTGGCGGCGGCTGAAGCATCCCGACGGTGGACGCTCGCGTGTGAGAAAGAAGGCTCTAACGGACGGAGCTCTGAGTATTGGCTTCTTCGACGAGAATCTCTCGACACCGAGGCTGTGTCGTTGAAAGTAGTGGCTGTGAGTTTCTCAGAGTGCGAAAAAGTAACGCTTAAAGCAATCAGAAAAAATTTCAAATCCGAGCTGCAAGTCGGCGGAAGCCCCCCTGGGTATTTAGGGCACAGTGCTATTGCCACGATAACCTCATCAGTTGGGGATGCTGAGAAGCGAGCGGGAGATGCGTTACAGGACGTGCACGACGCGTTCCGGAACGAGATTGAGAGCGGACAACGGAACGGGTTTCTGAGCGAAAACGAAAGAGTCGAGTTGGATGCGAGAAGTAGAAGACTCGTCGCTCTCCTCGACGCTCTTCTGCAGGACTTCAAACGAGAATGTGTTGCCGTGTGTGATGGCCCTCCCGAGTCCAGAGACGCAGCGGCAGTAGCAGCGCAAGGCACCGCACCGAAGGGAATCTTCGCGGACGTTATGAAACTTCTCGAGCCGGCGGCGGCGAGGCTGATGATGAAAGCGCGGCGTATACGAGCGGACGCCGCGAGTTTATCCGCCGATCAAAGCATTCCCATGAAACACACATTACTAAGGGCTGATCAGATATTAGAAACGGCTATTCCCAAAGCCGTTACACCTTTATTGCCTGCGTTGCGAGCCGCGCGCGCTATGGGTAAGGTAGACCCGCTTGGAATCGGGGCGCTATTGATCAACGTGGACGCGGCGGACGCCACCGTGTCAGCGGCGATTTCAGCGCTCGCGCCCGCCGTGCAGTTTGCGGTTTGGCAATTGCGCAACGCCCCCGTCGGCCCCGCTACCGGCCCCGGCGCGTCCAAAAAGATGAAACCCCTGCGACCCGATGACCCGACGGAGGTTTTAGCAGAAGTGCACGACACGAAACAGAAGCTTGATGATGCGTTAGAGGCGGTTGGGGCGGCGTTGAGACAAAGCAGACGGCGGTTGTTGGTGGAAACAGCAAGAGCTAAACAGGAAGTGTTGCGCGTCATCGCCGGAGACCTAACCCACGACAAAGAAACCGCCAAGAACAGCTTGAACCAGCCCCCGCCTCCACCTATACCCGCGCGAGTCGCGAACGGCGTCCTAAACGTCACCATCAAGCTGAAAACAATAACCGAGAAGTGGGGCAAGCTACTTGATGAAGCTGCGCTGGCAGAGGCGGACGCGCGAGGAGGGGCGCCCGAACGATTGACGCTGAAATGCAGAAGCGTCACGGACTCGACGCCGCGAGCGATCAGAGACGCGGGCGACAACGCGAAACAATTAATGCTCGCGTGTACGGAGATATACTTCCCTGTGTTAGGGGGCCCTCCACCCCCCCCTCCACCCCCGGCAAACAACGCCATTCCGTTCCTACACCTAGAAGAGAAGACCTGGAAGAAAGGAGACGAGGCGGAGGAGATTCCGCCGGAACCGCCGGAGATTGGTTTTCTCGAATTGGAAAAGGAAGTCGACGCGGTGTGCGACGGAATCTTCGAAGTGGCGGACAAGACATGTTCCGAGATTGAAAGTGTCGTACAGACAATTTTAGAGTCTACTGTCTTCACCTCCGAGTGCGCCGATCCCAACGATGCTGATGGCGTCAAGCCGTGTACACGTACGGAGTTGCACTCTGTGAAGAACGCCGCGATCACGTTCGGCATCGAAATCACCGAGGCGATGGATGACATGCGCGAAGACGCAAAGGACGCGGCTCAGATTGTTAAGAAATCCGCCCTGCCCGCGTTCTTCGACTACGACGAAGACTACGAACCGATTTTGAACCGCAAGGGTAAGTGTGAAGACCCTGATTTGGAGATTCCACGGGACCACCGGGTGAACGCGCTGGATTGCGCCAACGCGGGGACACGGATTAAAAGTGCTGAACAGGAGGCTCGTGAAAAAGTCGAGAAAGTCTTGACTGAAGCGAAGGCGACTTTGACCGATTTGTTTGAAAGGGCGGAAGAAGAGTTGTTAGGTTCAAACCCAATGTTGTGGAGAGTTACGCCTGAGCCGCAATGCCCGGGTCCGGTGACTTTAGGGGTTCCGGAAATGCCGTCGACGGTTCCGTTCTGCGGGTCGAGCGCGGGTTTATCGCAATTCGAAAGTGCGGCTGAAATTTCAAATGGATTGCATGAAGCGGAAATCGCCGAGGCGAAGCGAGTCATGGACCGAGAAGCCGCGGAGATGGCTGCTGCCGCAGAAGCTGAAGCGCAGAAAGACGCAGAAGCTATCATGCCTGTTGCTACCCCGCAAAAGGAACCGAAACGCGTGAAACCCGCGGCGAACCGACAGCTCCCCCCGAAAGCCACGTTACTTCCCAACAGAAACTTCTATGAAAACATGCGCAAGTATTTCGACGAAGAGACTGGGGTTAAAACCCTGAAACGAGGTTTTCTGGAGATCGTTCCGAACCCTGGCGGTGGTGCGTCTGGTATAGACCACGAGACTTCCGAAGATTTGATGTTGCTCAACGTCCAACAGCTGCGGGAGATTGTGCAGGAAGCGGTTCCTGACGTTACAGCGCGAGAAATGCGGCACTTCGAAGTACTGACGCTTCCTGGTGGAGACGGCGTGGAGATTGACAACGTGAAGGTGACACTGACTGAGTTGAGAGCTGCGATCCGAGGGAGCCAACGCGCGCACAAAGCGGCGAGGTACCGAGCTTCAACTTTAGGCTCTGCGCAACACTCTGGCGAGTACGACCCGTCGGTGCAGTCAAAACCTCCTCCCGTGAAGTTAACAGGAGGCTTGAACGACGTCTTAACGCGAATGCGAACCAGCTTAGAAGAAGAACAGATCCCAACTAAAAGCCTGTTCCAAGCCTTCGACAGTGACAAGGACGGCAAGCTCGATGCTGGTGAGTTGAAAGACATGGTTTGGCGGCTACTTCCCGGTCTGAATCCGGATGAAGTTCGATTCGCGATGGCTCACTTCTTTGAGCATATTTCGTTTGAAGAAGGGGAGATTTCTTACTCGGAAGCGTTAAGCGACGCAATCGCCGCAGGTGAGGACGGTAACGCGAAAATCGGCACGGTGGTGTACAGGAACTTCGACCAAGCGATGAAGGCGCTGGTGTTAGGGAAAGAGGAGGACGAATAGCTGATAATTGATAGTTGGTTTTAACTTATTTATATTGGTATCAGTGAAAAAACTCGTCATCAACACCTACGCCTTTCCGCTTCTCCAACTCCAGTAGTTGTTCCGCACGGGGTCTATTTCGCGTAGCTTTTTCAAGACACTGGACTTTTCGGTTTCATCAGCATTCCCCGAATCGACCAAAATCTCAAACAAGAAGCTCAGGGCTTGTCTGCAGGTTTGTTGTTCCGCGGTCGACGAGCCTCGCGTTTTTCTACCAGTCGATTGCTCAACACGTGCGTCGTTGGTACCCTCACCAACCCCCACAAACCCCCGCACGATCCCTTCAACGCGCGTTTGAATGTTTTCATTACCGCGAACGAATTGTAGCCTCGATATTCCCCGTAAATAGTTCCAAGCGCTTTCGTTGTCGGGGGCGATTTTTATTTTTGACTCCGCGAATTGAATCTCGCCGTCGACCCTTTTGAAAAATTCTTCAGCTGATTGTTTTGTCGATTTCGATTCTCCGTCACCCGCGACGCCCTCTCCGAACACCACTTGAAACCGTTCGTTCCACGCGCTGTTGTTGCGAACATCCTCCTGTATTTTTAGACTGGTATATTCTTTTTCCTTATCGTGAAGACTGAACGCGCGTACGCACCACGCACGGTGCGTCCAGGCGTGGATGTTTTTCGAATCGAGATCCAACGCTTTCGCGGTCGCGGCTAGATTTCGCTCGGCGCTTTTCTCACCAAGCGCTTGACTCACTAGCCGCATGTGGTTCCAGACTTGGTAGTTCTTAGGGTTCTCTAATGCCATGTTCGCGGTGTACGCGAACTCGTTGGAGAGTAATGAGTTATCTACTGCGTCTGAAGCGTTGGCATCCATTGCACTGCCAGAACTTTCAACCTCACTAGCCATCTTCTCCACCACCTCCCATCGTCTGTGCCACACCGTGTAGTTCGCGCCGTTCATTGAGATGGCGTCGGAGGTTAAATTCAACACTCGTTGAGACACCTCCCCAGACGCTAACACCGCTCTGAAGTAGCCCATCACGTCTGTGTACTCGGGGCGGTAATCGATTGACACGATTGGATTCGGGGGATCGTTTTGGGGAACTGGGATCACATCGCTCCAATCGGTTCGTTTCGAGTACGGTCGGTACCCGTCCTCGTCATCGGAGTTGTCCCGGGACATTGGGGCGATGGAATGGGACCACGAACGCGCGAGCGGCTGGGTGTGGGGAGGAAGGCTGTGCGTTCGCGTTGTGCCTCCTTGATCAGGTCTGCGAAAAAATGGTCTACTTTCTGGGAACAAACGACAACGAGCGGAAAAGCCACGACACCGACCTCATCTTTCCGGTGCGTGCAGAAGCGAAGTGCCGAGGGATCGTCGCGTGCGAACACAAACGATGTTCACACGGACATGATAAATATAGATGCGCGCAGTGCAACCCATGTCCTCGCGGCAAGGTGAAAGACAGCTGCGTGCAGTGCGTCGGTTGCCCTCACGGCAAGCTGAAAGAGAACTGCTCGGTGTGCAAACCCTGCCCTCACGGCAATCTGAAACACCACTGCGCGGTGTGCAAGCCCTGCCCCCACGGAAAGAGGAAACAAAGCTGCGTGGTGTGCGTCCCCTGCCCTCACGGCAAGCGGAAGAGCAGCTGCGCGGCGTGCAACCCGTGCCCACACGGCAGGCTGAAGGGCCACTGCTCGGCTTGCAAAACGGCACGCGCGGATCTCCCAAGTCCAAAGCGGATCAAGCGCGAGCCAGAGAGTTCGCTGGAGATCAAGCCCAAGATCATATAAGAGCCCGAGATAAAACAAGAGCCCGAGCCGTTCACCATTCGCGGCTACTTCGGCTTCGACGACGGAAGGTAAAGAAAACACAAGAGAGAGGTTGTGAGGGTCAGGCAACGACGATTGAAAGACACATGTGCACACTATTGAAGTAAACTCCTTTGAATTTAAACCTAATTTCCTATCAAATACTCAGCAAAACCACCGCCCTCTCCAAAACCTGCTCCAGCTGCGGCGCGTCTTGCCGAATACTTTCGACGGCGAGTTTTAATTTCTCGCGCCGGCGCATCGCCGAATCGAAGTCGGCTTCCAAGTCATCCAAAGACTTTTCAGAGCCCCCTTTCAAATCGATCGCTTGAAATCGTTCCAGCATCCGTGTCGCTTTCAAAGCCTCAAGCGCGACCCTTTCAGCTTCCCATTCCACTGCGTCTCGGGCGTCGCGAAGGTCGTCTTCTCGAGCGCGGAGTTGCTCTAAGGCGTGTTGCGTCGCCGCGGTTTCTTCGTCAGCTAACTCTTTCTGGCTCGACAAATCGTTGACAGACTGTCCAACAACCTCAACCTCAACCTTAACCTCCGCAATCTTCCCCTTCAACTCAACGCACGCTTTCTTGAGACCTTGTTTCGTGGTCTGGTCCTTTTTCAAAGCGCGGCCTTTCAATAGGGAGGAGTTTCCAGAGCTACCTAAAGAGCCGCCCTTACCCTTGGCCAACTTCAGCTCGTCTCTGAGTTTATCTTTCGCAAGTCTGGCTTTAGCGCCAATCGTCTCGCGCTTATAAACAGCTTGCTCCACCTTCCGAATGAGTTGTTCCTGCATCTTCTTCAGTTCAGTCTCCCGGTGACTCATGCGTTGGATTTCCCTTTTCATCGCCCCCACGACGTCGCCGCCTACTGAAGGATCCAACGCCGCTTGCGTCTCTTTCTCCAACTGAATCTTCCGCTCCCAAAGCATGATTTGCCGCTCCGCTTCGATAACCTCGCCAATCAACCGGCGCTTCTCATTGGTGCTGGTTGTGACTTTGGTTTCAATCGTAATGGTTTGACCCTCTAATTCTTCCAAACTCCCTTGAATTTCCCGTTCAGTGACCATCACGTCCGTGAGTAAATTCTTAGTCGCCAGTTCGTGCTTAGCGGTGATTCCGTTGATCCTCGCTTGGTCCTGTCGCGCCCTCTCCATTGCAAACTCAAGCGTCTTGATCTCATCCAACTGTCGCACGTGGTTCTCCTGGAGTCTCACTCGTCTTCTAGCACTCACCGTCAACTCCGCCTTCAACCTTCGTGTCTTCTCCCCCAAGTTGTTGTTCTCGTTCACTAACGCAACCAACTCTGTCTGATACCCCACCCAACGTCGCTGCAATTCCTTAATCTCCTTCTCAGTCTTCTCCGTAGTGACGCTCAGGTGCTTGATATTAGCCTCCAGAGGGCCCAAGTTAGCCCCCTGACCACCCCCAGCAATGTTTCTCTTGTCCAGCTCGCGGTTCAAACTAGCAACCTCCATCCCTTTTCTGGCTATTTCATCAGAACGTCTTTGAATCTCCAACTCGTATTTCTCCACGGTTCGTTGTTTTTCGTTAGTCTCCTCTTCCAACGCCGCAGACGCTTCCGTCAATTGATCCACCAACCCCCTGTGGTGCAGCACGTCAATCCTGCACCGCGCAATTTCGTTTTGAACGTTCGTCGTGGAGGTTTCTTCTTGATTTATTAACCGGCGCATCTCTTGAGTACTCGCCACTACTCTTTTCGCATCCTTTTCAGTCGTGGACTGCTCACTCAAGTTGGCCAACATCTTCTCGTCCAAGTTTTGAATGCTCCTCCGGGTACTCGCGGTGTCCTCCTCCACCAGTCGCAACCCATCCGTGATTTGTGACTCCTCCTTCTTCGCTCGAGACAATGCAGCATCCGTCTCTTCCTGACTCCCAACTAACCTCTCATACGTCTCGGCTAATTTTTCCTTCCTATGCAAAACTTTGTCCAATTGCTTTTGCGCATTATTAGCTTCGTTCTCCGTCTTGCGCAACAACGCTAACAACTGTTCGTTCTTCCGCGATTCCTCTTTCGCTTGAGCCTTTTTGCCGTTGGTTTCGGCTTCGATTAGAAGAAGCTCTTGCCGCTGGTTGTGTAAAGCCTCCCTGGTCACTTTCAGGGCCTCGTCGCGCTTAGCGTTGCCGACTAAAGCGGACTTCCACTGGCTAGTCAATTGCCTTTTTTCCAAATTTACAGATTCCATTTCAGCGTTAGCCTCCGCCAGCGTCTGCCGGGCCAACTTTGTTTCCTTCGCCTGCGCGTTCGCCTGCGCTTCAAACAGCGTGTTCTTCTCGTGCAGTCCCTTCAGCGTTTCACTCAAGGAATCAATGAGAACATCTTGAGTCAGCTTTTCTTTTTCCAGTAACTTAGATTCCTTCTCCGCCGCGAACGCTTCTTGTTTCGTTTTGCTCGTCTCTGACCGTAAACCCTCGCTTTGTTGCTCCAGCTGCTTTAGGGTTTGGTTTAGGGCATTTAACTTTTTTTGTCGTTCATCAGCTTGCTGCTTTTTAGCATCCGTATCCACGGCTCGGGTTTCGTGCCACTCCTGAAGCCGCTGAAGGTCAGATTCAATCTGAGTTCGTTTCTCCGCCATTTGGCTTTTCTCATTCTCGGTCGCTTCCAGCTGCGTTTGCAATCGACTCAGCGTCTGTTGCGCCGCGTACAACTCCACGCCCACGGACTCGCGGGCAGTTTTTTCAATCTGCGTAGGGGTAGGGGTAGGGTTTGGGTTTAGGGTTTGGGACAGGAAAGGATTGGGTCAGCGAGCGGCGATAAAAGACCAAATGAAGTGCGAGCAATTTCGAGACGGAGCGCAACCAGTCGGTGGGAACGCTATGGGCGTTTAGTCGCAAACAGTCAGGCAGTGTGCTGTGGCGTTCGAGGCAGTGTGCATCACTACGCCACATAGCTGTGCACTCCCTCAAAAACGCAAGCAATACGTACGTCTAAGTGTTCCTTCCGCGCGCGTATCTTCTCGTCGATCGTTCGTTGCGTGTTGAGTAATTGTTTCTTGAGAGCCAGCTGCGCTCTGGCCAACAGAGGATGGTCGGGGTCCAGGTCTCCGCCCTGGGTCATTGAACCCCCCAGCTCCGGGGACACGCCGTCGTCGTACTCGGGCGCGTCGCTGTCGCTCATCGTGCCGGTCCTGACGTGGACGGAACCACGTACACACCGCGCGCCCCGCGAATGAGACGCAACGGACACGGGATTCAGTTTAGGCTTGGTCCAAAAGGGGAAGGAGAGGATTAATGCGCGACGACGGTCCAATAACTCAAGAAGGATTCAGTAAACAGGCTATTTTTGGCACCTCTAATTCTGTCTTCCCCGCCCTCTAGGTGTCACACCGCGGGGCGCTCGGTGGTCCCTCGCGATGCCCACCAAGAAGAAGAAGCCCGCGCCTGCGAAGAAGGAAGAGGCGCCGCCCGCGTTGACGGAAGAGGAACGGCTGGTGCTGGCGCAGGCGGAGGCGCTCAAGGTGCGTAGATTAGAAAGCGGGACACCGTGAATGACACATGACCAATGAGTGACAGTCCCCCGCGTGGCTCCGCGTTACGCCATAGGGTTTGCGTCGCATCTCGGTCGGACGTCGGGTGTTTCGAACGTCGAAGTCGAAGGGTCGTAACCCGTCAAACCGACCGTGTCCAGTGAGAAACCCCGGCAGCGATGGTGTCAAGCGCGACGACGCCAAGCTTCCTCCCCCACTGAAATTGAGCTCCCGAGATCTGCTTATTTATTTTTCCTCTATCGCTGACGCGTCTCCCTTATTCTCCCCCAACAACCCTACCAGGCTGAAGAGGCTCAAATCGAGGAAAGCGCGACCCGCTTAGCCGAGCTACGGAAGCAAAGAAACGACGAGCACAAACGGTGGAAGAAGAACGAAAAAGCAATCGTCGCGCGATGGCTGATTAT
>MDSY01093725.1_pt1 | contig 16405 bp, 13 predicted proteins | sample 811131 | NCBI WGS metagenome assembly MDSY01 (sample SAMN05326643, study PRJNA326480) | marine metagenome | isolation source: seawater | place: Atlantic Ocean: South West | collected 2010
GCTGGAGGGTACGAGGGCGGCGGCGGCGAGGGTGGCGGCGGCGGCGGCGAGGGTGGCGGCGGCAAAGGCGACGGCGACGGCGGCGGCGGCGTGGGCGGCGGCGGCGAGGGCGGCGGCGGTGAGGGCGGCGGCGGCGGCGGTGAGGTCGACGGCGTCGGCAGTGAGGGCGACGGTGGCGACTGCGGCGGCGGCGGCGGCGGTTGCTGCGGCGGCGAGGGCGGCGGCGCTGGCGGCGTGGGCGGCGGCGCGGGCGGCGCGGGCGACGTGGGCGGCGGTGGTGGATACAGGCCATGTTTGTTCTTCGCCTTGAGCCACCAGCCATCCATGTTGGTCGTGGCCAGCTTAGTACTGAAGTCGATGGTGCCGGGGCCGTAGTAGGTGCCAACGGCCTCGATACCCGTGTCACTCATGTCCGTGTTGTGCATGCTTGCGTCCGTGAAGTCGACGAGGGACTTACCGTTGCTGAGATAGGACGTGATATTCGCGTCACGCATGTCGGCGTCGTCGAGCATGGCCCCAGCGAAGCTCACGACTTCGTTTCCTACGAACGTAGCTCCCGCGAAGCTGCCGCCCCTCAGGTTCGCCCCAGTCAGGTCGGTTTTCCCATCCTTCGTGCCAATCGTTTGGCCTTCGCACATGATCGGCCAGCTCTCGGCGGTGGCGTTGGCGGGCCGCGCCTGGAGGTTGGCCAGGGTGCAGGGCGGGGCCGGCGAGGGCGGCGGGCTCGGCGAGCCTGGCAGCAGCGGAGGCGAGGGCAGCGGCGGCGGCGGCGAGGGCGGCGGCGGCGGCGGTGAGGGCGGTGGCGAAGGCGGGGGGGGCGGGGGAGGCGCCGCGACGCACCCCCACGAGATTTCGTGCAAATCGCACACGCTCAACGGGCACCTTGGGTACCACCGGCCTTCGTCGCCGCCTGGGTTGACGTGGCACTTGCGGCAGCCGCCCCAGGTACCCATGCACCCGGCGCCGCCGTCCAGGCAGTTGTCGATGTACTCGTACAACCCGACGTCGCCCTCGGCGTACCCGCACACGTCGGAATCCGCCTCCCCTGTTCGGACCCCGAACCACGTGAAGGTTTCGAACACGCCATCACCAGGAGTGGCTTCCACGAACAGAATGCCGTTGTCCAACGCGGGGTTCGCTAAAATTTCCTCCTTTGTTTGACCCATGGAAGCTACGAGTTCAGGATTTTTCGCCAACCGCGCTTGCTGCGCACGCATCGCGAGCTGTGTGTTCGTCAACCCCTCGGGGTTCACAGGAGCGGCGGACAAGGAGGGGGCGACCGAATTGGATCTAACCGCAGCGGCGCCCGCGAGGAGCGCCAGAGAAGCCGCGCACGCGAACACCGAGAACCTACTCCAACCAGGTTTTTCGGTTACATCCGAGGATCCGGAGGATTCGGCAACCCCGCGATGGTTGGACAAAAGCGCGGTGGATTCGCCCACGCGCGGATCAGCGATCATTGCGAACGTTGTTTCGATCCAAAAATTCAGATCCAAAACGGGACCTCAGCGCGTCGAAAGATGCCGAGAGGGGGAAGGCGGAAGAGAACAACACACAACCGAAGTACTGGTTAGTACTACGTAGTGGACGAGTATGACACACCTTCGATCGAACTCCCCACAGAGCAATTAGTTAGTCACAATTTGAAGATTCGAAGAGGTGGGAAGTTTCCATTTTTTCTCTTGCGCCAAGCGTTGTCAGGGTCTCTATGTTACTAATTTCTATCTCTATCTCAGCCCCCTATCTTCCACCGCCGACGCAGGCCCCATGGCGACGTATTTCGCGACGCGTTTGCGAAACGCGGACGACTCGTCGCTCACGACGGACCCGGCCGGGTTTCCGTGTCGTCGCAACCGCGCCGCCGTTTTGTGCGCGGCGATTATCGCAGAGATGTTTCGATTTCCTTCGTTCTTCCCTTCGTTGTTCGACGGTTCAACTCCGCGTCGTAAACGCATACCGTCTCCCTCCGCCGCGATTCGTCTGGGATGACGTGCACTACGCATCTCGTCCTCGCCAACGGAACGTCTCCTCGGGCGACTCGATATCGCTCTCGATATCGGCAAGTCACCCGCCATGTCCTCGTCGTTCGTGCTTCTTCGGCGGCGACGGCGAGCGGAGGATTCGTCGGTCGTTTTTTCTTGTCGCGCGTCGTTTTCCACTGAACGACGCGCTCCGTTACGTGTGTCATCCAAACGATCCACCTGATCCACCCCAGCCGCGTCTTGACGTATCCACTCCGGCGCCTTCGTCTCCTCCGCCAGCTGCTGGTCCGCTTTGCTTTGGAAGCGCAGCGCGTTGCGTCTACTTCGCTCGGTCGCGATGAGTGCCTGTGCGTTCGCTGCGGCGTCCAGCCGGTTGGCGTAATCAAACGGAGGCACCGTCGCCGCCGCGGCGTCCGCGATTTGCAGCCTGTCAGATTTGCTCCTGTCGAGCATGTCCACTGGCGCGTGTATCGCAGGATTCGGCGCACCCCGGAGCGCATCCCAAATCTCATTCATCGTCACGTCGCTCGCGACGTCGTCGTCCAAATCGTCAACCTCGCGGTACCCCGCGCGCGCTTTATTTTGCAGACGCAAAACCCGTTGGTCCTCCTTCAGTTGTGTTTCCGCGAGTTGCTCGGCGGGCGACGCGCTTCGCGATCCATCGTCCCATTTGTATTGATCCCTCTGGTGACTGTTTTCCTGCAAGCCAAACGACGACACGCGCTTCACACTCGCCGCGGCGTCGTCCAGCCACCGCGTTAGTTGGTTCTGGTCTCCGCGTCGCGTCGCGGTTTGCTTTTCGGCGTGGCAATACGCCTTCGCGTCGGCGGATTGTGCACGCGCGTCACCCGTCCCGCGCGTTGTTGGCGCGAATATCAACTCCCCCCGTCCAGGTTCAAGCAACGTGCCTTTGAAGAACCCCTGGTTGCCGCTTTCGCGTATTTGCCGCACCACCTTCACCGCTGGGTCGGCGAACTCGCGAAGCGCGTGCCAAACTTGATTGACGGGGGCGAAAATTCGGGGATACCGCGTGACGACTCGAGTAAATTCCTCGTACCCCATCGATTCAGGGCTCCGGGCGTTCATGTCATCGATGATGTCCTTGTACCTGGTGAACGGGTCGGTCGCGGCGCGGTCGCCCCAGTACGTCATTTGCATCTTCTTCGTGCTCTCGGAGCTCTTCTCGTGTCGCGCCTCGCTCGCCTTGATGGCGTTTAACAACTCAAACTTTGAGAACCGCCCGTCATTATTAAGGTCGAACAACCGAAACGCGAATCGCACTCGGCCGAAGGAACCTGTATGGGTTGGGAGTGAGTGAAGAGAGAGAGATGTAAGGTTAGTCATCCGCCGCATGCCTGAAAAATTCATTCCCAAAAACCAAAAAGTTTGCCAAAAGCGCCATTTTTACGTCCCATACGTACCGGACACCACGAACGCGGCTAGGCCCACGACGAACTCGCGAAAGTCAATCGTGCCGTTGCCGTCGCAGTCAATGATATCAACTAGACGGCCGAGGTACACGTCATCCTCCAGCTTGAACATCTTGGCCAACTCGCCCGCATCGAGCCTTCCATTTCGGTCCGTGTCAGCCTTTCGGAAAAGGCAAAATGCCCTTCTCAAGCTTCCCTGCGTCAACACGTCCATCTCGTCCAGGCTGCGGGAACCGAGCGTGCTCTTCGTTGTACTCGCATACTCGTCATCATCCGGCTGGGTGCACGACACGCACGCACCCATCGCACCCAGGTGCGATGGGTGCGCGGGGACGAGTGCAAGTGCAAACAATGGTGACGTTGGTCTCCCATCTGACTCATCAGCTCGCGAAATTTTCGGTTGCACGAATCTCAGAAGTGTCTCTTCGGCGCTCGCTTCACGCGTGGATTCCCGACTGGTGACCGCAAACAAAACAAGAATATTTCATATTAATGACCACACGCTACTTGTTCTCTCGAGTTACGGGTCGTCCAGCGACCTTCGTTTGTCGTTCGACAGTCTCAGCCCCGCGCGTTCGCTCGGCGGCCGCGAGCCCGTGATTTTCGACAAAGCCTCCAGCCCTTCGCTCGAGTTTTGTTTGAACACCCCCTTGCGCTTCTTGACGTGCTTGCGCATCACACCCCACTTGCTTTGCGTGGGGGGTGCGTTGTTTTTTTCCGTGTCGCCATTGTTCTCAGCCTTCTCCGCTTTCATGGCTTCAATCACAACCCGGGCGAAGGAATCCCCGGGCGTTACTTGTTGCGCTTTTTTGCTCACCACGAACCGCCTGTTGCCAAACGAAGCCATGCGTTCGTCAACGCTGAGTTGCACCAGCGCGGTTTGCCCCGGGATGCCCTTCAAGGTGAACGTCCCCAACGGGTCCACCAGAAGACGAGGAACGTCTTTGGTGTACTCATCCAGGAAGTACTCCAACTCAGAGGCGACGCACACGACCTGCCCGCCGACGGCGGTACTCATCACCCGCGCCGCCCTGTTCGCGCTTTCGCCATAGTAGTCCGCCAAACCCTCGGATGGGATTCGAATGCGCTTCAACTGCCCGCTGTGCATGCCCATGCGTATCGGCAGGCCGTTGATCCGGGGCTGCGTGTTTTCACCGTGCTTCTCACTCCGTTCCGCGTAGTACGTAAGTAGCTCTGAGGGCCACACACACTCGTTCAAAGACTTCTGCGCCTCCACCGCGAACAAAGCGCAGTCGATGTAGGAGGAAAACACGTACATGTTTTCGCCGTTGCGCTCGTGGCCGCGGCAGTCGTACCCGCCCCTGTTCATCATGCTTTTTCGCAACGTCTCTGCCATGATGAGCAGTGATTTCTGAACAACCTTGCTAGGTAACCCTTTCTTCAGCTCCGCGAGTCCTTCCGCGTGGCAGTAAATCATGGTCACCAACCCTTCCGGGGCAAAGTGAAACGCAGGCGACAGCCGCTCCTCGGTGTCCAGTTTCTTTCCGCTCCAATCGCTCGATCGACTCGCAAGGCTTTCGGGGTACACCTCCTTTAGCCGCTGAGGTGAGGGAAAATCCTTTACCCGGTGTAGCCCCTGGTCGTACATGACGTACGGGACGTCAACATTCGAAGCGGATAACGGCAAAGTGGCTTGACTTAAGATGATTTGTCCCCCGTTGCCCGCATCCGCGATCCCGGTAACTTGCCGCATCACTTCGCCTTCGTACACAACCTTGCCGTGGTGCTTCACCGCTGATTCCACGTGTCCGCAGTGCACGCTCATCCGTACACGCAACCCCTCGTACGTGCCCCAGACTCGCACGGTGCCGCTCGTCGTGTCGTGCATCTCGGAGGGCCACTCGCTGGCCATCAAGTCCAGCTGCACTTGAAGGCACCACGCCAGGGCGTCGTCGACGTCGTGAAACGCGACAACAAAAGCATCACCCCTGACGAACAGTTCGTACCCAAAGTGTTTCTTCATTGACCGTCGCAACACTTCGTCGTGCACGCCCATGACCTGGTCCTTCATGATGTCGCCGTGCCCTGACGCGCCCATGGTCTCCCACAGCTCGGAAGAGCCCTCGATATCGGTCTCGACTAAAACCACGTAGTCCGTGGGCGGCCCCCCGCGCTTGTGTCGGTTGGAAAGGTAGTCCACGATTTCCCGGCGGAACATCACGAACGCGGTGACCATCGCGGCAAGGGTTATGGATAACGGTAACGCAATTGAGTTTTCCCGCTCGGGGGGGGTGCACACCCCGTACGGCTCACCGGAAACACACACGTCATCGCCGTCGCAGTCGGCATCGAAATCGCACGTCCCGGCGCACAACTCGCGAAGCGCGCCGTCCACGGTCTGGGCCGCGACGATTGAGGCGCCTCTTTGTAAAAACTCAGTCTTCACCCGTCCGCTGGACGTCTCAGGGTCGGACCCATAAAAGTCACCGGGCGAGTCGAACACTCCCCTAGACCCGGCGGCGACGAAAACGGCTTGGTTCCGTGGAGACGCGCTCGTCAGCGAAGAGATGAGCTCGTTGACGGTTTCCTTGACGACGTAATCCGTTGCCAGGCCCAGCACGAACACTCTTCGGCTATCCGACTCTTCCAATATATCCAGTAAAGGCTTGTCCGAAGACAGCTCCCGGGCGCCGAACGCGGAATACGAATCCTCGTTCAAATTCGTGCCCGCGTGCACCTTGACCGCTCGGCTCGGCACGTTCAGGTACGGGTCGAACTTTTGCCCAAAGCTTCCCTCCACACAGTGCGTGGGCCACTGGAAGTAACGCGATTGCTGGAAGTCCATCTCGGAAACCGAGTCCGTGCATCGCGATGAGCTGTCGAACACCGCGGTGGGCACGCCCGCGCCGGTAACGCAGATCCCCTGCGTGCCGTTACACCCCCACACGCAGTCTAAACGTTTTTCCAAGTTTTGCCCGAATCTGCAAAAGCTGCAGTGCTCTGGCGGGTGCGAATCAAGCGTCGCGATCACGGTCCCGCCCGCGGAGTCCACCCGGTGCATCCACTCGTTCGCCACAGGCACCACATCCTCTGACCGCCCCACTGCTAACGAGCCTCGTTTAATCTTGCCGTGGTGCGTGAACTCATCAGGGATTTCGTACGCCGCGCGCGCACCGACCGCGTAGCTTCCATCAACAGAACGCTCATCGAAAAAGTCATTCTGAAGACACACCACAATCACCGTGTCCGACCGGCTGAGCCGAACACACGCATCAGCGGGCTTGGCGCTGGTCTCGGGAACGCGTAATGTGACCAAAATCGCCACGAGCACCGCCGAGGCACGCGAAAGCGACCCCATGCGCGAATGGGGTCGCACACGGCACCCGCCGCGTATTTATGACACATAGTGCAGGCAATGCAGGGGAAGATAGTCTCTTTTTCGACGGTCTAATGAACCCTGAAACGGAGGGACTAATAAAACCCGGATCAGGAATCTGCGCGGCTGGGATTCGTCGACACTTGTCAAGCCGACAGACAGACTTGTCTTCAGAGCCCACCATTTCGGCGCTCGCCACCCCCCGTGCGAGCGACCCGTACACACGTCGGCGAGCCAGAGGGCTTGTATTCCCCGCCGAACGGTCGGAACGTGCTGATACCGACGTAGATCGCGAGCACACGAGGTTTACCGAGTGGTTCAGCAGGCGCGTCGAACCCCGAGCGTAATATTACACTTCGACTACACCTACACCCCTGGACTATCTCAGTCGACTAAATGAGCGCTTCCGTGATGGCTACACACGCGGTTTCGACCCACGGACGCATCGTGCCTCGACACCAGCGCGGAGGTCGTGGCACGACCACGCGCCCCACTCGTTCCCTTCCCAAGCCACACGCGGTTTCCGACCCAGCGAACGCGGATGCCGCGCTCGCGTCTCACTTGAAACCTCCGCTGGAACACTTCAACCCCGATTTCGTCGGCACCGAGCGTTCGTACGACAAAAAGCTGGAGGAGGTGAAGGAGGCTATTAACTCCTGGGCAGCGGGGGTTGAATCTGGCACGGTGTTTGAAGTCAGCGACGAAGCCACGGACGCGGCGGAGTGGATTCGGCAGGTCTTGACGATGAAAATCGAGCTGGGCGAGAAAAACTTGTCGGCGATGCAGTCGAAAATAATCGCCGAGCCTGAGATGTTGGCCAACCTTACTTTGATGGGCGAGCTCGAGTCGGTGCACGCGTTGTACGCGCTGCAATCGCTGTGCTACCGGAACGGCGCATGTTCCTGGAAACTCGCGCAGTGCGGGATAATCGACGTCGTTAGGAAACACATCAAGAGTTCAGAGCACGAACAAGTCAAGTGCGTTTCCGCGTTTCTAATTGGAACCGTCGTGGCGTTCAACGAAGAAACGCACCGGTTAATCGCCAAAGGGCGGTTGGTTCCCGTACTTCTGGAGTGCTTGAAAGAAACCTGCGACAGCCAGAGGTGCAACCTGAACTTCAAGGACTTCAGAGACAAAGACGTGTGCGACCACAGCGCTGCGCTGTTGCGGAACCTCTCGCACAACAGCGCACAGCACAACTTGCTGAAAGCGTCTGGGTCGGTGGACATGCTGCTGAATATCATGGGCCAGCGGGGGGGTGCGGTGCGCATTAATAGCGCATGCACCGTGGCCAACCTAGTTGGCCGGGACGAGAACGACGCGAGGTTAGAGGAAGACCCGACGATCATCGAAGAAGTGCTTGAAGTGTTGCAAGCGGCGCTTGACGGCAAAAAAATCGGCGGGTTGAATTACACGGTTTGGAAAATGGTTCAAGGCATTGCGAACTTGGCTACGTTGGATGCGAACAAAACGCGTTTATACCAAGCTGGAGCGTTGCCCATGCTCGTCCGGTGTCTCAACGAACGGCAGCACCAGTGGGATAAGGCCGTGTTTTGGTCCGCGGGGGCGCTTTGGAACCTGGCCTTCGACGAAGAGATTCGTGAGGCGATCAAAAAGGAACCCGGCGCGCTGGACGCGCTGGAGGAGGCTAGAAGACTAGGCTCTGAAAGCACCAAGATGAAAGCCAGGGGTGCGCTGTGGATGATCGAGGACAAAACGGAGGAAACGGAACGCGTTCTTTCCGAAGAGGACATGGCGAAACTGTCCGGCGGCACCGCGGTGGACGTCGGGAGGGCGCAAGTGATGTTGTCCTACGAGTGGCGCACGCAACAACAGGTTATGTTGTTGAAAGAAGAGCTTCAGGAACAAGGCTTCACGGTGTGGATGGACGTGGACCGGATGATGGGCAGCACGCTGGAAACCATGGCTGCGGCGATTGAACAAAGCGACGCGATTATTATGTGCGTCACGCACCGGTACAAGGAATCGCAAGCGTGCCGCACCGAGGCTGAGTACGCGTACACGAAGAAGAAACCCCTGATCCCGGTTATGTTTGAAAAAAGCTACAAAGCCGACGGGTGGCTCGGAATAATCATGGGGAGCAAGCTGTACTACAACATGTACAACTCGGATGAGATGGCTGATTCCGTCCCGGGGCTGATATCGGAGGTATCCGCTGTGCACGCGGGTAAAAAAGCGTTGGCGTTGCCGGGTGGAGGCGCGCCGGGCGCACCAGTCGCGCAAACCCCTGCTCCCCCACCGAAGAAGGAAATAACCGTCCCGCAAGACATGGACACGCTGTCGATGTGGCTGGAAGGCAGAGGGTTGCAGCGGTACACGAGGGCGTTCGCGGAGCAGCACCTGTACGGCAAAGCCTTGATCAAGCTCCACGAGGAGATCGGGTTCGGGGACCCCGCTGAGGCGGGGTACCACGAACTGTTCCGAGAAGTGCTGGGCATCACGAGCTATGGACACAGGTTGTTGTTGTTAGCGGAGCTGGAAGAACTCATCGGACCGGTCAAGTGGCGGCGACGGTGATGACGTGAGTAGAGGTATTCAATGATACATACTGAAATTAAGTTAACACTCTACTACGCTACAAACCAAAAGTCGCCGCTTTGTTCGTCGAACCCTTTGAACGTTTTTGCGACTTTCTGCCTCGCTTTCTCCATGCCGAAGGCGAACAGACGCACCGGCGGTTTCGCGTTTGATTTGTCGTCGCGACAGTCTATTCCCGTGCACTTCAACATAAACGTAAACTTCTGCGCCGCGTCTTTCGACGCGGCATCCTCGTCTTTACGTTGTTTTTCGCCAACGGGCGCGCCCGGTTTGTACTCCACGGCTCTTATCGGAGTGACACCCGTCGCCGCGAGTTCGTTGACAATTTCGATTTCCTCCCCGCTCACGGCGTTTTCATCTCGTGTGAGTTGATCACAAAGCGCTTCTTGTAAATCAGAGACCCAGTGTTCGAGCGTGTCCCCCGTTCCCCAGACCTGCACGGTGCGTCCGAAACAAGGCCCGCCAGGTGCCACGAGGAAGTGCGCCTTGCATTTCCGCAACCGCGCAAGGGAACACCGGTCGTGCGTCCGCGTGCTTTGCGCCGGGTACTGCCGCCACAGGTAAAGCGGCGCCGTAACTTTTCCCGCCGTTAAAACTTTGCCCGCCGAAAACCACCGCTGCCAAAAATCCGCGTCAACGGGCCACCACCCGCGAGGCCGTTCATCAACTCGAGCTTCCAACCGGTAATCGGGATCTTGTCGGTGTGCGCAATCTTGGACCCTGCCGTCCATGACCCACAAGTCCCTGTACGGGTATTTGAATTCAGAATCAGAAGTCATCTTTTCCAGCGCGCGTCGCGTGTACAGCCCGCTTCCTCGCAACGCTGGAATTTCCAGAAATCGGCCGCTACGCATTTTTTGCGGCGTGTCCAGCGAATTCTGCCACTCGATCCACCGAGACATACCTGGTCGGTCCCATCCGATTAACCGTATAGCAGAGGTAACGCAGTCCCAGGTTTTGTTTTCTTGCAGTGTTTGCTTCAGCACACTAAACGCGTGCGGCGGTCGCAAGTCGTCGCTCTCCATCTCGCCAATCAGATTTGCGCGGGCGTGTTGAAACGCCGTGTTCAAAGCGAGGCCTTGCCCACTAGGGCCATAAGTGTTTATGGTCAGGAATTTTAAGGTATTGTTTGGTTGTGTGCCCGCAACGACTTGTTGTATAGTTGGGGGGACCAGCTTCGCGGGTTCCCACGCGTATCGATCGAGTGGGAAAGGATTAGTTTCTGATGTAGATTCCACTTGTTTCGTCCCCGGTGATTTCTCGGTTTCGGTAGCTTGGTTCGCCTCTTCCAGCGCGGCGGCGCACTCCCTGAGCCACTCCAGCGAGCCGTCCGTCGAGGAGTCATCCACTACGATCAGCTCCAGGCCTCCGTCCTGCTCCAAACTCCGCTGCGCCAACACGCTCGCGACGCAATCGGGAAGCCACGGCATCGCGTTGCGGCACGGCATCAAAACGCTGATGCACGGTTTGGGCGCGACATTTTTCCCAGAATCGAGACGGCTGCGTTTCGCCCCCGGGGAATCGGAATCCGCCGCCGCGTGCGATGCGGAGCGCATGTCGACCGCGCAACAGGAGAACGGACGACGGAACGCGGGCGCGACCCGAAGTGGCGGCCTGTGTGCTTGAAGACACGAACGTGGAGACGTCTTGGGAGACACATTTTCATTGGCCGTGCCGACTGGACGAAATCATTGTCGAAATAACGAGACGAAAGAAGAGGGGAACGGGCGTTTTCATTGCTGGGACGCGCGTCCGCCTGTGATTGAGACGCGGCATCTCCGCCGTGTCGAATGAGCACACGCGTGGTGAGCCGAGACGCAGTTCACACCGCGCAACCCAGTACATCCATGGCTACTCCGGAGACTCTCGAGGCGCTTGAGGAGTGCCGCGCAAGGATCGAGCTTTTGTCGCACGTCAACGAGTCTACGCTGGGGAATCTTAGCAAGAAACAGCTCGTCGGGGTGGTTGGCGACCTTCTCGCCATGGCCGCCCGGCAGGAGTTCGAGCGCGAGCGACGGTTCGAAAAGGCAACGTCAAGCGCGAGCGTACGCAGGGCGAACGAAAAAGCGGAACGGGAACGGGCGTTGCAACGAGAAAGAGCTCGTGTTGAGGATGCGAAAAGATTGGAGTTGCAAAAGAAACGAAACGAAGCGGCGATAACGATTCAGAAACGCGTACGGGGCAACAAAGCCCGGTCAAAAGCGCACCACAGAGCTGAAGCTTTAAGGAACTACGAAAAGGACTTAGAAGAAGCGGAATTACGAGCAAAAGAAACCTTGAAGAGGGAACAAGGCGCGGTTACTATTCAAAGCATGTTTCGCGCGCGCGTCGCGCGGCGAGAAGCCAGGAGTTTGTGGCTCCAAGCTTGGAGTAAAAATAGGAAAGAAACCAAAAAATCCGGCATGGATTTTGGCAGCGACGATACAAACAGTCGCAACTACCCTGCGTCCCCTGGAGTCGACACGATGAGTAAAAAATCGATTGATAGCAGAGCTGGCGGTAAAAACCAAAACTCTGAAACTGTTTACAGTCCGCTGAGCGCGTTAAAAAATTGGCGCCGAGAACGAAAAAACGGTGGGTACGTGTTTTTTGCTCAAAGCGGAGACGACGGTGAACACTCGTCGGACCAAATGACCCCACAGAACAAACAGCCGTCGAATCGTCCACCGAATAGGACTCGGAATGAACAAACGTTTCATCTGCATTCAGACTCAGAGTAGCCTAGCTAGCGTTCTCGTTGTATCGATATACTATTTCGCAATCTCTGTCATTTCAACGCCGTCCGTGTTCCCAGTTTTCTCATCCAGGCTCTTCCCTGCGGTTTCCAGGGGCAGCCAGAACGTGACCACTGCGGTCACTGCAGCAAACACGGTGAATACCCACGCCACGCCTACGAAATTCCCCGACCCGACGAGCTGCACCGCGAAGAGCGGGGTGAGGATCCCCCCGATGCGCGCGAACCCGTTGCCTAGACCTAGAGCTGTCGCGCGCACTTGTGTAGTTTGCGTCTCAGGCGCGTAGACGTATAACACAGTAAAGCTTGTCATCATGAAGCACCGCGACGTCGCTAACGCGCCGGTTTCCACCCAGACGGGGGTGGTGTCGACGCCCGTCAAGACTAAGAAGCACACACACGCAAACACTAGCGCGGTGCCTAGGGTTCGTACCCGTCCCAATCGATCCAAACAGATAGCGGCGAACAACAGCCCCGGGAGCTCCGCTATAGAGCTCACGAATATATCCACGTACGCTTGTTTCTGTAAATCCGGCGATGAATGCGACGTACACCGTAACGAATCGTCCCCTCCCCGAACCCCGCCGTTGTCCACGCTATTTCGGGAAGATGAATCACTCCCTCCGTCTACATGTATTTCCGTAGTTAATAATACGACGCCGTAATATAAAAACGCGACGGCGAAGAAGAGGTACCAAAGCATCGACGTTAGTTTTCGGTTCTTTTTGGTGAGTAAAAAACCGACGCGCTTGAACGGTTTTTTTAGCGTCGTTAACAGTCGTTTTCCCCAATTCGGTTCATCAGAAGTACCCGTAGATTCACGGGTAGTACCGACTCCTCCTTCCGTTTGCGGCGGTGACAACGTTCCCTCTGGTAGAACACCGCCGGCGCCGTTGACGTTGCTAACTCGTTTCAGCGTCTTCACCGCTCCGTTTGCGTCCCCTTTAGCCGCTAAATAGTGCGGCGACTCCGGCACGAACCACATGCACAGAATCAACAAAAAGAGCGGCGCCGTGCTCAATAACAGCAAAATACGCCAGCTGTACTTCGGGAGTATACTCCACGCCAGCCCCGCTTCTATGACCGACCCTAATGTCCAGAAGAAGTTGATCATCACCAACCACGCCCCGCGGTTTCCGCTGGGGAGAAACTCCATAAACATCGTGAACGCCGTGGGGACGCCACCCAACCCGAAACCCACGACAGTTCGCGCGAAGAGCAGAAACTCAAACGACGGCGCCAGTGCGCTTACAACACCGGCGATAAACGTGATCACTGTGGTTAGGAAGAAAGCGAGGCGCCTGCCTTTCGCGTCCGCGACCATTCCCCAGGTTGGCGCGCCGAACAGCATTCCCACGAACACCACTGATGTCAATCTCCCCTCTTCGGCTGGCGAAACTCCCCACTCGCATCGCACGGAAGGCCCTAAAAACGAAAGCAGCATCATCTCCATCGCATCCCCCATCCAAGCAAGGCCGGTGAACAGCAGTATCATGAGCTGGAACCGGCCGAATCCACTGGCGTCGATCGCATCAGTCACCGTGAAGCGCACTCCATCATCCCCGTCGTAGTACGCATGTGAACCTGAGCCTCCCGCGTTTCCATCCACCGCAGCGGCGACCATGGGCGACGGAGGGGCATCACCGGGAGCTGGGACGGCAGTGAACGACGGGTTAACCTCGCCAACCTCGGTCATCCTATCCCCCGCGCCTCGGGACACACACGCCCGCGCGTCGCCACAGTGACCTGGATGGATTGGTTGACCTCGGAAAAAGTCGGCACGGCCAAGAGGTCGACAGAATTTTTGAAAACACGTCTCGAAAAGCGAACCCTCCACTCTAGTAGGGAGGTGTTCTACCACAGCTCGTGGCGCGCGGCTGCGTGCATCACACTGGGGACGAGACTGACGTCGGCGAGTACGCGTGCGGCGACATCTGCGGTGCGATGACCACCGCCATGGCACCGGCCTCGTTTGGTTTTGACGAATCGAAAATGGCTGGGGGTTCTTCGGGAGCCATTCTTCGCGACCAAATCTCGCGGAGCTTCACGACGTACGACAGTAACAAAAAAGGATACCTGACCCGCGACGATTTGAAGTGCGCCTTCGCGTCGCTGATAGGCTCGATACCCTCCAGGAGGGAGGTGACGCACATGTTGTCTCTGTGTTCGGGGGACGATGAAGGTGTGAGCCTTAACGTTTTCGGTTTGTACATGTTGGACAGGCTTCACGAAATGCATGATGGAGAATCTCATTACCAACGCTGCGAACGCGCGCGCACCGTGTTCCGCGCGTTCGACGTGAAGCAAGCTGGGTACTTGACCCTAGAAGACACGCTAAACGCGTTCGCTTTGGCGGTACCAGGCGTGTCCCCCGAAATCGTCACCGACGTGTTCAGAGAAGCGGATGTAGATGGAGTTGGGAAGGTCACCTATGATTTGTTTGAAAAAATGTACTCCGCAGGGTCGATGGCGAGGTAGAGATGAAACAGAGTCCGTACTGTGATATGACTGACTCTTCATATACTTTATCACCACGTGCTATGTATTGCTCCCTGGCCCGTGTAACCGTCCTTCCCCCCCCCCCTAACCTGCACGTCTTCGTCCCACACCATCCCGCGCAGCAGACATCCGTTGATGCGCACAGTGAGGAAGTACCCCGACGCAAACTCGCCATCCACGATGCCTTCGACTTGCTGCCCGACGAGCTGTTCCCCTCCTGGGGGCACTGGAGACGCGACGACGCCGTCCGCAGCGGTCAGACTCACTAGCTGCGCTCCAGGAAGAATTGCGGAAGGGTCGATCGCATCCGATACGCGCGCGGCGCCGTTCGCGATGTACACGGCGGTTGGTGCTTTCTGTCCACCTGGTTTCGCGAGTTTACTTTTCTTTTTCCCGACGTTCGCGCTCGCGTTTTTGTCAGCTGCTCTTTCGCTTCCCCCCACCACCCAACCTTCCCCATCTTTTTTCTTCTCTTTTGGTGGTCGTCCGCGTTTGCGTTTGGGAGGAGGGTCTGTTTGTACAGCACCCTGGTTCGTTCGCGCCGCGTCGACCGCGGCGTTGAATTGTTCAATCTGCGTGTTAGCCCCTTTTCCATCGCCTCCATTTTCAGTGAGTCGCCGTTGCTCCGCGCGCGCGGCTTCCACCAGCCGTTCCTTCTCCGCGTGCGATAAGTTCGCCCACCGTGCTCCTATGGCTTTCTCGAGCTGTGCGGTTGCCTCGTCTGCGGTTAACAACGTTCCCCCCTGCGCGTTTTCCTTCACCGACTTTCGAAACGCGTCGTATTCGATTTTGCGCAATTCGCTCATCGGAAGCTCGCCCCTAACTTCCAGCCCGGGAAACCCGCCAACCCCCGCGTTCGCACTCGGATCAGCTCCCGCCCCGGAAGTCTCCCCCGACCGGTCGCGCATCTGGGAGTTTCGCCTCAAAGCCTCGCGTGTCTGCACGAGGCTCAAGTGATGCCAAATCCAAGCATTCCCGGAATTAATAGTGAAAAACTGAAGTTTGCTCCGAGTGAAAACTCGACGTGTCAAACCCTGGCCACCACAACGCTTGACGCGTCGCCACAACTCGCGTCGAAATGGCGTCGCGGCTCCTCGCGAACCTCATCGTGAGCGGTGGGCAGGTCCTGTTGCGAGCGGCAGCGGCGGCGTACCAGAAAGCCCTAGTCAGTGCGTGCCCACCTCTGTGCCGTCCCACGATTTTTTGCGAATGAGCCATTGCAACTCCCCCGAATCCCACGCGCGATCCTCCGTGTTCACCAGCAAGTGCCCATCCGCCAGCTCACTGACCTCCTCGATTCTTTTCTCCTCACAGATGCGCAGCGCAGCGGCGTGGCGAACGAGGCCGCGAAAGGCGGCGCCGCGAGCATGTTCGGCCGCAAGACGATGGCGATTGAAGAGGCGCGATCGATCCTCGGGGTGGATGCGAATTGTACCCTGGAGGACGTCATGGTGCGGTACGCGAAGATGTTCGAAGCGAACGAGAAGAACGGATCGTTCTACCTTCAGTCGAAAATACACAGAGCCAAGGAACGCATGGAAGCGGAGTTCTTGGGGGACGGGGGGGGGGATGAGGAGGGAGGAGAAGGGGGCGGGGACGGGGACGACGCAGGGGCGGAGACGAATAGCGCGAAGAACCCGAACAGTGGGAGAGGATTCGCGGCCGGAGGTGTGGAGGACGATAAAAAGTAGATGAAATTAATTAATCAAATAGGAGCTCTATAAGTCAGATGATCGCCACGACTTCACCTAACTGCGTTTCGAAGCTCTCGCAGTTCTTTTTTATGGCGTTGAGGGTTACGCGGTGCGACGTGACGACGCGCTTGGAAACAGAAACGCATGATTCGCGCTGAAGCGTTTTCCCA
>MDSY01135014.1_pt1 | contig 16404 bp, 17 predicted proteins | sample 811131 | NCBI WGS metagenome assembly MDSY01 (sample SAMN05326643, study PRJNA326480) | marine metagenome | isolation source: seawater | place: Atlantic Ocean: South West | collected 2010
ATAATTCACCGTTACCCAATAAGCATATAACTTAGCTACAGCATAAGGTGAGCGAGGATAGAAAGGTGTGGTTTCTGTTTGAGGTATTTCTTGAACTAATCCATATAACTCAGATGTAGAAGCTTGATAAAAACGAGTTTTCTTTTCCATTCCAAGAAAACGTATCGCTTCAAGGATTCTTAGTGTACCTAAAGCATCGACATCTGCAGTATATTCAGGCGCTTCAAAAGAAACAGCTACATGGGATTGTGCTGCTAAATTATATATTTCATCTGGCTGAGTTTCTTTAATTATTCTCGTTAAACTTGAGGAGTCTGTTAGATCTCCATAATGTAAATGGAATCTATTATCATGAATTAAAGGATCTTCATAAATATGATCGATACGTTCAGTATTAAAAGAGGATGCTCGTCGCTTAATTCCATGAACCTCATAACCTTTTTCAAGAAGAAATTCGGCTAAATAGGAGCCATCTTGTCCAGTAACACCTGTTATGAGTGCAATCTTCATGTCATTCCTTGTTTAGTGCTTTGACAAAATTATAATTCATTTTTAGCTAATTTGCTGAGCACTTTAATTTTATAATTCGTTTAAGTTATTTAAGATAATTGGTAAAAACTCTTATAATTAATTGAAAAATTAATGCAGCTCTCCAACGGAACATTATAAATATGTTTTCGTGTTCCATTGAGCTAACATTCTCAGAGTGTCTTCTATAATGAAACAAGGTTTCATTTATAAAAAATGATTTTCCATAAATCTCATTGATTATGCCTATCCACATATCATGAGCAGGAATATTATTAGGGAATGGTAAAATACGATGAATTAATGATGCTTTAAAAGCAATGGCACATCCTAAGAATTTGTTCTTAATAATATTTGGCATAGCTCCGTGCTTGAACGAACCTCTTTGTTTAAAATAAGAATCTTCTGTAATTTTACCTAAAGCATTAACAATCATCGCATCACTCAAGCATAAAGTTATATCTGTATTTTTAGAAAATATATTCATGATTTTATTAACCTTGGTAGGCAGCCATACGTCATCCTGATCTGATAAAAAAATAGTATCTCCTTGAGCAAGATTAATAGAGCGGCCAAACGAACTAATAACTCCAATATTACTTATGTTTTCAAAAATTTTTATTCTATTATCATTCAGACTCTTTATTACAAATACAGTATCATCAGTTGACGCATCATCTACTATTATTATCTCATCATCATGTTTTATTTGCGCAAGAATACTCTCAAGTTGATTCTTGATATACTTACTTCCATTGAAAGACGCCATACATACTGATATCATTTTTCATCACTCTTAGTTAGTTGTTCCATTTTAAAAAATACCATAGGTAAGGAAAGTAGTATTATATTAGTCACAGATGATAAATGTCCGTTAATGCTCAAAGCTAAAAATACAGCTATTTGATAATTTAAAGGAGCTTTTCTTATCAATGCTAAAAGAAATAGAATTATAGCAATAAAGCCAAATAATCCATAAGCCCTAAGATATAAAGAATAAAAATCTAAAGTTGGGTTTAGCCAAGTAAATCCGTTTCCAAACATTATATTATCACTAGCAAAAGAGTAAGAAATGGATTCAATCATTCCCCTAAGACGACTCGGAGCATAACTGTATTCATTGTTCAAAAAGTCAAATTGAGACAACAGTTTGGGATAAAATCCCATAATGTCATAATAATTATTTACTTGTAAAAAATATAAAGTAAATATTAAAAAGGGAATGGCAAAAAATAATTTCAAAATTCTTTTCTTATTTTGAAATGCTCTCAAAAAATCTATCCCAAAAAACCCTAAAGCAAAAAGATATCCTGTTAACGATCCATTCAAAATAACCTCTACAAACATAATAAATAATAAAAACTTTCCAAGATTTTTTTTATATATACCTATCTTCAATCCACTTATTATCGCTACCCATTGAAATAAAGCATATCCGGAAGATTCAAAGAACAAGCCGCTAGTTCTATACCAAAAACCTGCCTCAGAAGACAAAAAATAATAATCATTTTGTGGGGCATTTTTAAAAAATTCAATCATTTCCTGATTACCATTCATTGAAAAATATACCTGAATCAAAGAAATTAGACACTGCATTACCCCAATATAGAAGAGTAATTTCATAACTGTTTGAGGACGATTACTAAAAAAAGAATAATATAACGGTATAGAAGCAAATATTACAATAGAGTTAATGCTAGCTCTTAAAATTCCATTCGTTGACGCTATAAGCTGTAAAAAGAACATAAGAGTCAAAATAGATGCGCAAACAAATCCAAATAAACGGAGTTGTTTATACCTAATATCCCAAGAGTACTTACTCAAGGCGACAAGCAAAATTGCTATTTTTTCATTTGGAAAAAACCCTAAACCAAAGATTCCGGTTAAAGATAAAGCTGGACTTGATAATAGTAAAAGAATAAAAAAGATAAAGCCTTTGCTATTAAGATTTAACATATTTTCTTTAGGTCTGCTTTATACATATATCTATAATAAAAGAATATCTTCTATAAAGTTTGTGATTATAGTTTTATTTTAAAATCTGCAACCAGATATTTTTAAGAACTTTATATAAAGGGTATAAGATTAATGTTAAAACAAACCTAATTTTACTATATTTTTTAAAAATAAAGTCCACTGCAATCTTTTGATAGAAATGTGAAACGTTTGCAGAAACTCCATATTCTTCACATATAGATAAGGGAGCTTTATGATATTTCCATCTAGTATTTTCTATAGAAAGAAAAAATATGTAATCAGAAATGGTAACTCCTGAAGAAACTAAATAAGTTCCATATATTTCATGAAGATATTTTTTATAGATTACTGATTGGTGCCTAACAGCCATTTTTTCTTTGGAGGCAGAAATATACTTTTCAGAATTTGCATATACCCAATCCGAATAGATTACATCTGTATCAGGCTGTATTTGAGACATAGCTTTATTCAGGGTTTGTTTATCAAAGAAAATATCACCTGAGTTCATGAATAATAACCACTCTCCTTTAGCAATCGATATAGCTTTGTTCATAGCATGATAAATTCCCTTATCCTTCTCGCTAATGCATTTAATATTTTTATTATTGAAACGATTAACCTTTTCTAGGCTTTTATCTGTTGAAGCACCATCAATTATTAAATATTCATAATTAGAATAAGTTTGATTAATAACACTTTCAATTGTGTCTTGAAGACCATTAGAATTATTAAAATTAACAGTTACTATCGTGATGCTATAATTTTCTTTTAGATTTAAATTACTCATAAACAATTAAATTTTATTATTATCAATCTCATGAGCTGAGATTTGAATTTCAGCTATATTAAAATTAAAAGGTATATTACACATGGATGTAAATTTGAAAATGACGTGTTTAAATTTTTGCCATAAGGTCATGCTACCTTGAGTGATTACGATATGATTAAAATCTTTCAATAAACTAATTGAATATCCTAAATCTTTTAAATACTCAAAATATACAAATTTCCTCGTATTTTTAGGAATTTTATAAAAACCAAAAAAGGCACTAAATAAAGAGTTTTTTTTCATAATTTTTAGTGCTTGAAAGTGCCAAATTGCAGAATTTTCGAATTTATATTTTGTTGCGTTCCAGGGAGCCAATATGAGATCTTCATTTTTTAATACATGAACCTGTTTTGGAAATCTATCAGTCCAGTCATCTAAATACTTTTGATCACCGAACTTGCCATCTTCAAACTTAGCAAAACACCATTCTATGCATCGATCTTGCCACCATTGCCTAACTGGTTCTCCTTCATTCCTTCTAAAAGTCATAAATTGAACACAGTATTTTCCAGATAATGAACTTTGATCATATTCAGATGCATAATAGTGCTCGGTGATTAAGACGCTTTTACCAGAAGAATCAAATTCAGAAAATATTTCATTTGGATTTTTTCTAAACCACATATCCGCATCTATATAAGTTACTCTGTCTGCATCTTTGTCAGCGTCGAAAACAAATTTAGGAGCAAAAGGTGAAAGTGTCCAGCAATATTCACCTTTTGTTCGATGTGGCTTAACGGCCAGTAATTCTTTTGTTTCTATATCGCAAATAAATAAAAGCTTTACATTAGGCAAAAGCATTTTATTTAATGTAAAAAACGTATTTTCATCCATGCATATTATCCAAAGAGTATATTTTTTTAAATGACGCTCCATAGATCGATGAAGAGAAATACCCTGAGGGAGATATAAACTATCAAACAGAGTTACATAATGTTCCATAATAATTTTTAATAGCCTTTCCAGGAGTTCATAGCATCGCATACTTCTAGAATATCTGCTTCAGTATGAAAATACGAAATTGGGAGACTAATAGTAGTTTTATGAATTTCCTCACTTATTGGATAATCTTCGCTGGCTATATTAAACATAAATTTTTGTTTATTTGGTGAGACTGGATAATGTATTTCAGTACCGATGTAATTTTCTAATAAATATTGTTTTAATTCGTCTCTATTTTGATGTCTAACATTAAAAATATGGTAGACGTCGAAGTAATTATTTTCAACTACGGGTTTAATAAATTTATCATCTAAGTTAGATAAATAAAGATTTGCTAGCTTTCTTTTGTGGTCAGTTATTTTATCTAAAATATCTAATTTTATTGATAAAAAACCAGCCTGGATTTCATCTAATCTTGAGTTATAACCAAGATGATCATTATAATATTTTTTAGAGCTTCCATAATTTCTCAGAGACTTAATCTTGTTAGAAAAATCCTCATCATTGCAAGTGACTGCACCTGCGTCACCTAGAGCACCAAGATTTTTAGTTGGATAAAAACTAAAGCAACCAACACCAAAAGTACCAGACATTTTATTTGCGAATTTAGCTCCATGAGCTTGAGCTGCATCTTCAATTATTTTTAAATTATGTGTTTCAGATAACAATAATATGTCTTTCATATTACACATCTTTCCATAAAGATGAACTACAAGTATTGCTACAGTATTTGAATTAATCTTTTCTTCAATTTTATTTGTATCAATATTGTATGTATTAATATCTGGTTCAACTAAAACTGGTTTATATCCATTTTTTACAATAGCCATTATCGTAGCTATATAGGTATTAGATGGCACAATAATTTCACTGCCTTTTGGAAAATTAAAAGCATCTATAGATAAAATTAGTGCGTCCAAGCCAGAAGCTACTCCAATACAATACTTGGTGTTGCAGAAATCAGAAAATTTTTTCTCAAAAATAGAAACATTCTGACCCAGAATATACCAACCTGAACTAAGAAAGTCTTCAAAACTTTCTTGAAATTCTCCATATAAAGCTTGATTAGATTTTTTTAAATTTTCATATTCAATCATAATATTTAACAAAATTTTTAATACTTTTCATCGATATAATCATCTCTATTATATGGCTCTGAGGACATCACCAGCAAGGTAGCATACTCAGTAAAATTATTCATTGTGTGCCAATCTTTTGTTTCAATAATTAAACATTTATTCGGGTCATTTAGATGGTAAGTTATATCTGATGTGCCATTATTAACATATACATAACATTCACCAGACAAACAAATCAAAGCTTGAATGGTTTTTTTATGCCTGTGTCCACCTCTTTCACCAGTAACATTAAAAATATAATACGTTCTCTTAATTTTAAATGGGAGTAAATTATCAACCACACACAGGCTTCCTCTTTCGTCATCAAACCTTGGTACATCAATGAAATATGCCATATTTACCTTATAAAATTTCTAATCTTTCTTTTAATTCTTTGTAAAAAATTTAGTTTTAGTGAGAAATAAAAATTTTCAATTTTTTTTCTAGAGTCCATACATTCTGAAACTTCTATTTTTTCTAGAGGTTCTTCTAGATTATTAAGTCCTTTATGATAAACCTCTCCTCCTACTTTGGTATGGGTTCCATCATCGCCAAAACCTATGTTCTGAACAAAAGTTTTACCTGGATAAAGGGTTAAATTTTCTTTCAAAAAAAGACTAATGTACCATCGAATAGCCCAAGAATCATTTTCTTTATTAACTTGTTGTTTTAGCATATCTGAATATTTAAATGAATTATTGAAATTAACTCTTTTGAGCTGTTTTTTTTCGAACAATTCTTTGAGCAAAATTTTTCCATTTGGTTCAAACAATTCCCACCTATCTTTCCATGTTCCCCAACCCCATGATTCTATCTTATTTATAAAATATGACTTGGGCATATTCTTAAGAGGATATGCATACCCGCTGATTGACCCGACTTGAAGGCTATCTTCGTAGATATTAAGTGCATCATTCATATAATTCAGAAAGTATCTGCTTGTTATAAGATCGTCCTCAAGAACGATTAGTTTCCCGTACTCATTTACTACAGTTGTTATGCCATCTATTAAAGAATCAGCCAGACCAAAATTATTTGCTCTTTCAGTGATAGAAATTTTTTTAAAACCAATAATATTATTTATAAACTCTCTGACTTTCATTACATCTTCTGTTGAATTACTATTTTTTGCCCCATCACTATAAATATATAAAGAAGTTTCCTTTGCCAAATAATTATTTTGTAGAGCGTGAATAGACTTTTTTGTCTGTTCTAATCGATCATAGACAAACATTACAACAGGAGCTAAGTCAGACATTTTCAAGTATCTCCAACATTCTTTTAGCTGCTTTTAAAGATGAGTTTGATTTATTATCTCCAAAGTACTTATTTCTTGCGTATGCTTGAGAGTCTTGCCACTTTTTCCAAAATAAAGGGTTGGCAAAATCCTCATCAACAATTATAGGATCATTAAAATTAATCACAGGTAGATACTTTCGAACTTCGATTTGTGTTGAATTAAACATTTCTTCATCTAAGCTAATATCTTCATGATCCATTAATAGAATTTTTTTATCTAAATATAATGAACTGAAAATACTACCCCCATAATCACAAAAGACATAATCAGCAATGAGATAAAGTTCTGACATCTCTTGGTGAGCATCAATATTCACAATAAATTTTCTTGAGTTTATGATCTGATGTACATTAGGGTTATAGCGACTAAACTGAGGGTCGATTTCCATTGGATGGGGTCTCAGAATTACATTATATTTATCATTTAACTTAAGCATCATCTTTTCATATTTTTCTATAGTTGAAAAATGGCTACTAACAGTACATATCCACAATATAGTAGGTTTATCTCTAGAACAGGAATGTTGACTATAAAGATTATTTTTAAGTTTTTGATTACTTAGATTGCTAAAATAAGTGTCATATCTAGGGTATCCCATTTGAGTTATAGGTTTTTTAAACTGTTCGTGCACTATTTTAGAGTCTCGGGGTCCATGACAAAAAAATTCATCAAACAAGGAGTTATATTCTGGAAGCTTAAAACGATTTCCATCTGCACCGTACATAAATCGAATATTATATACACCAAGAACTTGTTGAAAATATTGCTTTCTGGGTTTTGTTTTATTTTTTCTTCCAGCAACTATTAGTATTTTATAAATAAGTGTTCTAATTTTATCAGCTAAGCTTATTTTTTTTATTGAGTTTCCACCTAAATATATATGAGTTACTAACAATTTATATTTTCTTACCCAAAAAACTTGATTTAAAAAAAGAATGTTCCATGGCTTAGATTTTATTTTCTCAGTTATTTTTTTATATTTAACATCCTTAAATTTATTAGCAAAGATTACATCAAATTTAGAAGGATCAAGCTTATCCATAACATTAAAGTAATGGTCAAGAATATAATCTTCATTGATATAAAAGGCTATTTTATTTTCAATAGTAAACCTATTAAATAAGAACCCATTTAATATCTTAATTATTTTCATTTATGCTATTAATTCGTTGATTTGTTACATCAGAATTTAAATCATCAACTGTATCAACCTCAATCCAGCCACCTGATACAGGAACAGATGCAATAGATATGCCTCTATCAATTAGAGCTTGAAGCAGGTCTGTCATGTAAGCATTTTCTATAGGCTTCCCATCCAAGTCGCCGCATCTAACCGCCTCATTAAATACACTCTTGAGTTGCTTGATGCCCAAAGAAGAGAACTTCATTAAGCCCATATACTGACCTTCTATTTCTTGAATTGATTTTGGTTTCTTCCCAATTTCCAAAATAGTTTTATCTTTTCTTAATTTAAGAGTTTCTGCATCATCCAAAGGATTGTCATTTCTTGCACGCCAGTAATTTTCCCAATCTTTATCTATTGTTACTGATATGTCTGCGTGAGATTTAAGTAATTTTATTAGAATATCTTTAGAATAAACTATATCCCCATAGCTAATAATTATGTCACCTTCTAAATCATCATAGGCTGAGAATAATGTCCAAACCATATTGGTTTCATAATACCTAGAGTTAATTTTTAACTTAATATCCTTTCTTTTTAGCATCTCAGCCTTATATCCACCAATCATTAAAATATCATCTAATCCAACTGATTTAAGGACAGATAGTTGGCGATCTATTAATGAAATGCCATTAATTTTAACCATGCACTTGGGCCTGTCTATGGTGAATGGTCGTAGTCTTTTTCCCTCTCCAGCAACAAGAAGTATTACTTTAGGTTTGTTAGTTTGCATTAAATATTAATTTTTTAAATCTATTTTTATCTATCTTATTAAATGAGTCTTCTCTTTCTGGATGCCACATCCAACCTTCCCAAGGTAAGTTTTTATGTTTTATAGCCTCGATTGAGTCGTCTTCAGATTCTGCCAATATGTTATAACAATCGGGGCAATCTTTCAGGGCCATATCATGGTAACTATTTACTATCTTAGGAAGTTCTAAAACATAAGCATCTTCACATTGCAGCTCATGTCGAATTTCAGGTCCTGCATGTCCATCAATTCTTAGTAATTTTGCTCCAAAATAAACTCCTAACATCTGCATTCCTCTACAGATACCCAGGACCGGCTTTCTATTAGTTTCTGCCCATGAAAGTATGGACATTTCTGTTGAGTCTCTTCTTGCAACATCTCCAATATTATTGCCCCCTGACAGAATAATTACATCAATTTCAAGCTCGTTTAACCAATTGTTAATGTTTAAGTTGTTTATGTCATGAGATGAATTTATATTAAATAAATTGTTAGGAATAGGTACTGGCATAGCTTTACAGAATAAAACCCAATCAACTAATCTTTGATCTAATGCATCACGATATTCATCATATTTTTTTATGTGCTCAACTCTTTGAGATATCCCTATCCTTAGTTTTTTATTCATTACTTCTTATGAGCAACCATTACATAAATATTACAAAACTGATTTGGAAAAAAATACATTAAAAAATTCTGAAGTAGCTGCCCCAATAGGGATAGCTTATAGCCCTCTTTTCTTGCTAGGTTCTCATCAAAAGTTTTATGAGCAAACGATCTAAAAAAAGAAAATTTATATAAAAGAGGCATATTTTCAACAGGCACAATAGATTCGATCTCAAATCCTTCATTTTTAAAAATATTTTTAAACTCTGAACGAGTAAGATTCATCTTATGAAATTCTAGTAATTTACTATCTTTATTACTTCCTGATCTATTATTTGCCAACCAATCTACTATTTTTGTTTGGATATTGTCTGCGCGAAATGATGCGCACAGAGAACCTCTTGATTCTAGAATTCTATAAGTTTCTTGTATTGATTTTTCTAAACCATGCTCTAGATTATGATAAAGCCCATAAGCCAGGATATACTTGAATGAACAATCATCAAATCGCAAGTCAGTTATGTCACCAACTTCAACTTTAAGTGTTTGATCAATCTTTTTTAGCTTATCAATTGCTATTTTTATAAAATCTATTCCTAGAATATCCATCCCTTTGTTATGATAATAACGTTGTATCCTTCCAGCTCCACATCCAGCTTCTAAAATTTTTCCCCTCTTGTCTTTTATAATTTGTTCGGCATATTTTAAAGGATATGCATGAATATTATCCATTGCTTCATCAGCAGGAATATCCTCCCAACGGGAAGACCAGTAATCTTTTACAGAATGTTTTCTTCTTGTTATTCTCATTTTAGAACCTCTTCGCCCATTATAGCTAAATGCTTTAATACGGGATGAATAATATAAAAATCTTCGCCTCCATGATTATCTTTTAAATCAAATTCCCAAATACCTGAGGAAATATAACGATTTAAACACTCTATTAAAACTGCAGCTCTTACCTCTGAATCAGAAGTATGATCTATTTTTTTTCTGTCTATTGGAGCTGGAAACTTTTTTCTTAGTAGAATCGGACCAGAATCTATATCTTTTGTTAAAAAAATAGCTGATGCCCCCATTTGATTTTCTTCTATTAAGCTATAGTAATTCGTTGTACTCCCTTTGTAATCAGGTAAATACCCTCCATGAATATGCAGGAATTTTTTGCCAGTATTCAAGATATTGTCCCTCAATAAAACTCCGCCATAACCAGAAAATATTAAAACCTGTTCCGACATATTTTTTATTTCAGCAACAACACTATCTGAATTTATATTACTATTTGAAGCTATATAATAATTAATACCTGCCTCTTTAATTAACCTAATAAGCTCATTTCCAGTATCATATTTTTTTTGACCTGGAAGCAAGCTATCCTCTTCGCTTAAAAGGATCAAGATGCTACTAGGTAACAGATTATTCTTAATGAGCTCTATCAAATACAGTCTTGTTCTAGAAGTATCTGCAGCAACCATTCCAACATTAATTATATTCAAAATTGACTCTCTCAATGTTGCTTGATAAACCTTTTATAAAAATAAGTTCCACCAATAAGATAAGTGTAAAACCAGATGAAGGTATATCCTTCTTTATATCTTGATTAGAAAGAGAACATAATAAATCAACTACTTTAAGTAGAGTATTTAAATATTTAATATTATGAGATTTGCTGAAGTAAAGTGCTAATGAGAGAGCAAAAATCCAATAAGTATTAATGCTGTCATAGCTACCCTCGCCTCTACTAAAATTTTTAGGGTAGGTTTGATATATTTTTTTTGTTACCTCGAACCGTTGGATCAATAAATCCATCCAATACTTTATAGATTCTGAAGAATTTTCATGGACTATTTCATTTAATATTGATGTGATGAGGTTTTCTGAATTTATTTCAGTATTTAGATTGTAGCTTGATAACTCATAAATATTAAATTGCTTATTCTCATAATAGCTATTGTGATTAGAAGGTATATTTAAATGCAGTCTTTCCATATTTGGATAGAAAGATGAATTGTTATTTTCTAATATAAGTTTTAGGGCATTGTGTACTTTTAGATAAAGATTTTCTGGAATTTTATATAGGCATGGATAAGAAAAAAATTCTTGAGCACTCTCTATATGTCTTAATCTGTCTTTGTAGTATGTTTTTAAAAAATTATTTCCTTCGAATGAAGTATACATATACTTATCTGGACTGATAATTCTGTTACCAACAGTATGCTTATATATGCTCATTTTGAGTGAATTAATTTTTGTATAATAGGCTTGGCATGATTTAAAAAAGATTCTATTGAGTCTGAATTATCAATAACAATATCAGCATTAGTAGGCTCAATAAACTCTATGTCCATACCGGCAACATCAGAAATTTTGCCTTTATTAAATTTTTCATAAAGTCCTTTTGAATCTCTTTTGATCAAATCATCTATAGGAGTTTTAATATAAACTTCATAGTAGTTTTTTATATTATTTCTATTCCATTCTCTGCTCTCAGGAAATAATGACAAGATCGCTGTGACAACATTAATACCCTGATTATCTAAAAATTTACCCAATTGACATATCCTTTCAGCATTTTTAAATCTGTCTTCTAGGGAATGTCCTAAATCATCACCAAAAATTTCACGTATTACATCTCCATCTAACAAAACAGTTTTATTTCCCAATTCGTTAGCTTCCAAAACAATTTTATTTGCTAGTGTTGATTTTCCTGAGCCTGATAATCCAATTAGCCATATGACCATATTTTTTTCCTAATTTATTGGATTAATTAATCCAGATGCGCAGTCGAGGTGAGCTTTATTTGATTTTAGAAGTCTATCAAATCTCTGTTCGCCACATCCAATTGCTGCAGGTATTCCAAATTCAGCACATCTAATTGCCATATGAGAGTTGGCACCTCCATATTTGGTAATTAAGCCACTTATATTTTGTGAAAAAATCCAATCAAAGCCTGGGTCAGCACCCTCAATAAGTACTATTTGGTTCTCAAGAGTGGGATCTTCTGTTTCTGAAGTAAGATATAAAACCGGGCCTGTAATAGCCTTTATAGTGATGAAGTTAGGATGACTCACAAAAAAAGGAATTATGTGAACATCAGCTTTATCTGTCATTACTTGAGGCAATCTTATTGCAGAGCTTATTAAATGACTTTCCTTACCAATATCTGATGCAAGTCTAAGTCTTTCTTCTGAACTATATTCTGAGCTGATCTTGTGAACATCTAGTATTAAGTTTATTGGCACGTGAGAAATTTCATCTCTACTTAAGCCATTATCTTCAGAAAAACTTGAGATTAACTCTAACATTTCACTTACAGATCTAGTAAATACAAACTTTCCATATTCACGAGCTACAGTAGCTTTATACATGTATGAAAATAAATCATCAGCATCAAAATCTCCAAAACTATTATCTTGCAGCAACTTATTAATACTTTTCTTCTGTAAGTCTGATAAAGCAAAGGTATGCATATCAGATTCTGTATCAGGAAATTTTCCAAATTCTGCTATATCTAACATCTGATCATATCGTTTTGATAAAATATCGTATGTTCCAGGCCTAAGATGACCATACTGAGCCATAAATTCTTCTTTTGATATTTTATTTAATTGAAGGTTTTGCATGTCAGTTACAAGCTCACTTGCAACAGTTTTGATGGAAGATTGAAAGTTATCACATTCATCATCAGTAATGATGCCTAATTCATTAATAGATAAAAGCATAGTTTTTGCAATAAAGCCATGTCTTGCAAGAACTGAAAATGGAATAGTTCCATAAGTGATGCAATCAGAGATCATTGAAAAAAGAGAAGATATTTCTGATGAGTTATCATAATTTCTGTATTCATTCTGTTTTTTTCTTAGCTTCTCGATATCAGACAAAGATGTTTGCAATGAACCTTTATCTTCACCCTTAATGAGCTTCAAAGTTTGATCTAAATGTGCATTTTTGAATTCAAGCTTTTCTTTTATTGTTAAAGAATTTCCAATTAAATTTTCAATTTTTTTATCAATGTCAAAACTATAAGTTGTTATTGCAACATCAAACTCAACTTTGTCATGTAACTGAGGAGACTCTTTAAGTTTGTTTATCCAATGTGAAACTAATTTAGAAGCAACTTTTGAAGGAACATTCTTTGGTAAGTATGAGTGGAAGCTTAACCTTACATCAATAAAAGGCTGTCCAGCCAACATTACCATTAGCGGCTGGCCTGTTGGAACCATATATCCCATTTGTTCCCTTGCCAAACTCCATGCACTATCTGTAATCAACAATTGATATAAAGATGATGCAAGAGCTCGAGGTGCTCTCCCAATCATCTCTATTGGATTCCAATCTGGCATTTGACCCAAGACAGTGGTTTCTCCATATACTCCATCAATTGTTTCAAATTTTCTCTCAACAAATTTTTCAAGTTTCCATAAAGTATTATCAATTTTATTAGTAATTGCTCTATTCCAATTTGAATGGGTTGTGATGGACCTGACTTGAAGTAAGTGGGTACTCAGATCTTCTCCAAGTGCAAATTCAATATCAAGAAACTGACTATCCATAACTGACTCAAGCTCATTAACAGCCTCTAATAATTTTTTAAAACGTTCAGAGCTTACTTTGTCTGTTGCATTTCTATGAATATAGAGAGTCCTGTTTGAATATTCACCATAACCAGATGTTACCGTATCAGTTAGTCCACTTTGATCATCATAATTAATAACATAGTAAGGCGCTCCTGTATTAAGATCATGAGTAAAAATAACTCCACTCATCGAGCTCTTCTCAATCATTTCTTGAATGATGATTTCATCATTATGTAGCAAGGGTCGTTTTTTTATATAGCTTTCAATCACTTTATCAATAGCATTAAGAATATCATCTGTTGAGCTTGCAGATATATTTAGAAATGAGTCATATTCCCCAGCAGATGAACTCTCATCTCCATCTTCATCTGCTGCAGATGATCTCACCACTAATAATGGGCCAAAAGTTATTTTCTTAATTTCATCAGTATAAAAGTTTCTATCTTTAGTAAATTCCAATGCATTAAAGCTTACTAGATTAGGGATACTAAAAAATGATAGATCATTCTTAATTTTTTTAAGAACACCCGCTTTAGAGTAATTTTTATATTTCATGCTTATTTGACTGATTTTTTAATTTGATGAACTTCTCATACCAACAATTACTGCCGGCGATCCTGCCATAATTGCGAAAGGTGGAACATCTCTAGTAATTACTGATCCAGCTGCTATTTCACACCCATCTCCCAATATGACACCTGGATTAATGGTGACATTGTAACCAATGCCGACACCAATCCCAATTTCTACATCCTTAAAAACATTATTATTTACAGATCTTATTAAACTTCGATTATTTAAATTGTTTAGGTTCCAAGTAATTATTGAGGAATAAGACCCAATAGCTACATTATCTTTAACAACAATCGACCCGCCCTTTCCTGCATTAATATTTACATTTTTTCCAATAAAAACATTATTACCAATTGATATATTTTGAGGTGAGCCAAACTGCACACCATAATCTATAACTACTGACTTACCAAAGACTTTAAAATTAGGGACTATGCTTTTATAGTAAGCATTCCAACGAATTTTATCCATAAAAGTAAAAAATTTACGAATAATAATATTTACAATTATTGAGATAATTTTAGGTTTCTTTTTTAAGAAAATCATATGATTTTAATGAGTAAAAGTAGTGATAGTATACATAAACCTATTGTTACAAAAAAACATAGTAGTTTGTTCAAGTTTATGACATTTGGGTTAATAGGCTTAGTATTTGAATATTGCATTGTATTAGCCAAGATATTTGAATTAAGTTTTACGGCTACAGCCACTACAAAATCTTCTGTATGAGAAATTGAAATTGAGAAATCTTTAAAGTTTGGTCTATTTGCTTCGTCGTGATTAATATTTATATTATTAAATTTAGTCTTTTTGTATGAATTATCTGCTTTAATGATTGCCTCTTTTGTAGCAAATAGAGCTGCAAAACTTTGCTGAGAATCTATTTTGCTAGTGCAGTATTTTATTTCATCAAGGCTGAAGTTTTCTTTGTAAAATGTGTTATTAAAATAATCGTCGGTCTCCTCCAATAAGGACACTTTTTCCATATCAATACCGACTGAAAAAATTGATTCAATTTCATTTTTTTCAGCAGATATTTCTTTATCTAGATTATGGCTATCCATATTTTTTGATGGTTCGAATTCGGAAGAAATTGCATTCAAAAAATCTCCAAAACTTTCGATAGATGCAGGATCCTCTAAAATATATCCTTCTTTAGCTAATGCTGCATACATTCTATGTAACAACAGCGAACTTTTAATGACTGTGTGATCTATGACAGTGGATTGGTCAATTTCGTTTGAATCTATATCTAGAAAATGAGCTATAACTAATTTTGCTTTTTCCATCTCCATATCATTAAAACCCCTTAAGACATGTGTGACATATAAGTCCTTCATCACCATTATGTTTAATTATCTTTATAAGTCCAATTCCATTTAATTCTTTATCTTCTTTGAGTTTTTTTAAACATAAGCTGCAACTTTTTGAATCATCAATTGATATAGATTTTTTATGCCCTGGACTTGATTCTATTTTTCTATTATTCAATTTGTTATAAAGTTTTTTCTTGTCTATCTTACCATTTTGATTAAGGGGTAATTTTTCTATAAAAATTATCTTTGACGGGACCATGTAGTTAGGCAAGAAGGATTTGCATTTTACTAACACCTCTTCCTCAGATAAATTATTTTCGGTAAATTCCGAAAAAGCGATAATGTCTTCTATGATTTTGTTACCTTCTTCCATTACTGGAATTGAAACTGCCATCAAATGTCCCACAACTTTACGAATAATATTATCAATTTCTAACATTTCAACACGATGTCCACGAACTTGAACTTGATCATCAATTCTACCTACAAAAAAGTAATTATCATTTTTACCTTTTTTTGCAAGATCGCCTGTTTTATACCAAACTTCTTTATTATTACTTAAAGTTATAAATTTCTCCTTAGAAAGTGATTCATCTTTAAAATAACCATTAATAACTTGAGGTCCGCTTATACATATTTCTCCAACTTTTCCATCATCTACTTCGCTCATATCTTCTATTAATTTTAATTTCATATGTTCAAAA
>MDSY01066585.1_pt1 | contig 16393 bp, 16 predicted proteins | sample 811131 | NCBI WGS metagenome assembly MDSY01 (sample SAMN05326643, study PRJNA326480) | marine metagenome | isolation source: seawater | place: Atlantic Ocean: South West | collected 2010
CTTCTACGAACCTGTTAAAATTCGAAATCACTTCGTACTTGCTATTTCTTTTTAAAGAGCTGCCGCTTCGCTTTCGGCGTCGCTGCAAGGGAGGCGTATAATACGCACAGGGAATTTCGGCGCAAGCCTTAATTAGAAATAAATTGAAATAATTACAAAAAAACCCAAATCAGGTAACGCAAACAAGCAAGCAATATTGTTTTTTGCCCCTACGTATAAGGTAAAAACGTCCAAACAGAGCTTGATCAAAGGAAATCTTCATACGCGAATCTGTTACGGGCTCACCATTAATTTTGATCCCATTGCCCTCAATCAGATTGCGTGCCTCACCTGTCGATTTGACCAAGCTCGCTTCGACCATAACTGTAAGCAAGCCTACTCCTGACTCACAAATAGTGCTGGGTAGACCATCCTGCTGCAATTGAGCTAGATCGGCTTCTTGCAGTCCAGTTACCTCGCCTGCAAACAAACACTCACTTATGCGCTCAGCGGACTTCAGCGCCTTGTCCCCATGAACCAATAAAGTCACCTCCTGAGCCAATTTGCGCTGACCGCCGCGCAACTCTGGGTGATCTACAGTTTCACGAACTAATGCGACAACTTCGTCCTCAGTAAGAAATGTGAAAAGTTTTAAAAACGACTCCACATCTGCATCAGCAGTATTCAGCCAAAATTGATAAAAACTATAGGGCGAGGTTTTTTGCGGATCTAACCAAATGGCGCCAGATGCCGACTTACCAAATTTCGCACCGTCAGACTTTGTCACCAAAGGCATTGTCAACGCAAATGCTTCCTTACCGACATGCCTACGCACCAAATCAATGCCAGAGACAATATTTCCCCATTGATCACTTCCACCAATTTGAATAAGGCAATCCTGGCGCAGCGCCAACTCCAAGAAATCCATTGCCTGCAGAAGCATATAGCTGAACTCGGTATAAGAAATGCCTTGACCTTCGCGATCAAGCCGAGCCTTTACCGACTCCCGCTGAATCATTCCGTTTACCGAGAAATGTTTACCTATATCTCGTAGAAAACTTACGACATTTAACTTTTCAGTCCAATCTAGGTTATTGCAAATAACGGCCGAATGCTCACCATCGAAATCTAAAAATCGATCTACCTGCGCTCGTAGTGATTCCACCCACGAACCCACCACGTTTGGGGTGTTGAGGTTGCGTTCGTCATCGCGCCCAGCAGGGTCACCAATTAATCCCGTTGCCCCACCCAGCAATAGTATTGGTTTATGCCCTTGCAACTGAAAGCGCTTCAGCGCCAGCAGCGGCACCAAACTCCCTATGTGCAAACTGTCTGCGGTGGGGTCGAACCCGCAATAAACCGTGCGCGAACCGCCTCCCAAATATTCTTCTAAGCCAGTCGGATTAGAAAGCTGAGAGATAAGCCCCCGCCAACGAAGTTCATGCATGAGACCGTGTGTTTCCATATGCGCCTTAAACTGTAAGTATAATTTTTCATTGTCGCCCCCGCTCCCCAATACTAACCTTGACCGTTCGCAAGCATGCGTTCTGGACGTGGATATCCGGGCCCCTTATTAAAGCAGAGAGGGCCGGCCCAAAACAGGGGCCTCCGGTAAGACTTTTTTCGCCGCGAGATTTCCTTATACTGCAAACATCCAAACGAAACTGGTCGGCTTGTTTTTGACGACATGCAAAAACCAGTCATACACACGCAGTCTTACGCCTCAAACTTTACGAGCAAAAAAACATAGAATGAGTTTCCCCACCTTACACAAGCGCCTAATACTAATGACTGGTATCGGGTTACTGATTTTCGAACTCAGCGGGATAGGCGACGGCGACGAGAATCCATCCAGACGACAAAGCCACCTTTCTCAGCTTGAAGCACCATCCAGCGATATAACCTCGAACAAAGCGGCAAATCAGGAATTGGCCAAAAAAGCTAAAGAAAAAGAGACTCTAGGAAACACCACTGTCCAGAGCGACGCAGTTAAAGCGGGCGATAGCTTGGCGAAAATTTTTGCTCGAAATGGACACTCCGCCAAGGACTTACACCAAATCAGTTCCACCAAGTTGGGCAAACAGCTTAAAAACATCTTTCCGGGCAATGACATTATTTTTCAGTCAGACGAAGGTAAGTTAGTAAAATTCACTTATCATTCATCGCGCCTAGAGTCTCTTGAATTTACGCGTATCGACAAAGATTTTGCCGGACAAAAAAACGTAGTCTACCCAGATCGAGTTATTTCTTATAAACATGCCACCATCGACGACAGTCTTTTCCTTTCTAGTCAGCGGGCAGGCTTTCCAGACAAATTAACTATGCGGCTCGCGCAAATCTTTCAATGGGACATAGATTTCGTATTGGACATCCGACCCGGAGACCAATTTTTTGTGCTCTACGAAGAGCTATATTTGGACGGTGAAAATATTGGCACAGGGGCAATTCTAGCAGCTGACTTTATTAACCAACAAAATACATACTCTGCGGTAGCTTTCACAAACACAAATGGCAACACTGATTTCTATACACCTAAAGGTATCAGCATGCGCAAAGCTTTTTTGCGAGCGCCAGTAGAATTTTCGCGCATCAGTTCTAGTTTTAACCTGCGCAGACAACATCCATTACATAAGACTATTCGCCCGCACCGAGGCATAGATTATGCGGCGCCGAAAGGTACGCCAATTTTGGCCGCCGGCGATGGTCGAATAAAAACTGCATCTAGAACTAAATCAAATGGGCGCTATATAGTCATTCAACATGGCGAACAGTTTGTAACTAAATACCTTCACCTTTCAAAATTCGGAAGCAACATAAAGTCAGGACGTAAAGTTCGCCAAGGACAAATCATCGGTTACGTAGGTTCGACAGGATGGGCAACAGGCCCACACCTACACTACGAATTCTTAGTGAATGGTACCCACAAGAACCCACGCACCGTAAAGTTACCCAAAGCCGAACCAGTAGCAACACGGGAACTTGCGACATTCCGCGCGGCGACCAGACAATATGCGCTACTTTTAAACAGCTACAAGGATCAAATTACGCTGGTTACTGCACAATGATCCGCCCGACCAACTCTCTTTACGTCGGCGCAATGAGCGGTACCAGTGTGGATGGATTAGACCTCGCTTTAGTAGATATACGACCGTTAAAAGGCACTTTGCAAATCAAAGTCATCGACGCGAAGACCGTCGCAATACCCTCAACTCTACGCGAAGATCTTTTAAAATTAGGTCAGCCCACTGATGACAATTTCGATCAACTTGGCGCATGTGACAATTTACTGGGCCTGTTTATTGGTGAAAGTATAAGCTTTTATTTGGCAACCTTAGGCGTGCACGCCCAGGACGTAGCCGCAATCGGCAGTCATGGCCAAACTGTCAGGCATCGCCCTCCCGGCACGCACGCAACACCCTTCACTCTTCAAATTGGTGATCCAAATAACATTGCCGAGGTTACTGGAATAACGACCGTTGCAGACTTTCGCCGGCGTGATGTGGCCGCTGGCGGACATGGAGCGCCGCTAACCCCAGCCTTTCATAAAATATTATTCGGTAATCTAAATGCCAATATCGCGGTTCTGAACATTGGAGGCATTAGTAACATCACCCTTTTGGGCACAGAACGACTGGTGGGCTTTGATACCGGCCCTGGCAACGGCCTTATGGACCAATGGTGCAATATTCATCAAGGCGCACCGTATGACAACGAAGGCGCTTGGGCAGCCAGCGGCCAAGTTTCCGACTCCTTACTCGAATCTTTCCTCTCGGACCCGTACTTTGCTCTAACCGCACCTAAAAGCACGGGCAGAGAATACTTTAACTTGATTTGGCTCGAACGACAGCTGGGTCTTTTTGGTCAGGTGGCTTCTGAACCACCGCATGTAAAAGACGTCCAAGCAACTTTAGCTGAACTTACCGTACAAAGCATAGCGGACTGCATTGAACAAAATTCTAATGACATTTCAGCACTTGCCGTATGCGGGGGCGGCAGGCTAAATAACTATCTCATGCAAAGACTAGCGGTACGCTGCGGGTTCGATGAAACCCGCAAAATTAATGTGCAGCCGACCGAATATTGGGGCGTGGATGGGGACTCTTTGGAAGCAGCTGCATTTGCCTGGCTTGCCTATCAGAGGGTGAGTAACTTGCCAGGCAATATACCCTCAGTCACTGGGGCTAAAGGCGAGCGCATACTTGGCGCCGTCTATCCTAGTTAATCAATTGATAGGAATGGGGCCTGCGTTTTTAAAAAATAGCGCGTTCGCACCGATCAACAAACACTGGATTATACCGAGTAGCAGTGCTTCTAGGAGAAATGCTTCTAGAAACTTATACCGATTAGATTGCGAAGGAGCTACCGCACCCGCAGGTAGCAGATGCGTTAGGGTTGGTAACCACGAACTGCGAGCCGTTTAAGTTTTCAATATAGTCCACCTGCGCTCCAGCAAGATAGGGGTAACTCATAGAATCAACCAGCATTGTTACGCCCGAGCGCTCTACCCTTGCATCGTCCTCAGAAACATCGCTGTCAAAGGTAAATCCATAGGAGAAGCCATTGCAGCCACCACCCGTTATAAAGACGCGCAGCTTAAGCGAATCATCGCCATTGTTCTCTATCAGGTGCTTAACTTTGATCGCAGCGCTTTCTGAAAAACTGATTTCTGCTTGCATAAGAATCGACTGTCTCTCGGTTTTAATAAAAGGAGAAGCATATAGGCAACGCGGGGAAACCAAAAGCAGCTAACTCAAAAAGATCTATGTGCGACCGGTGTCCACTGGCAGCGCATGCACGGTACCCTTTTTAGCCGACTCTTTATCGGAATGTATTAGCCGCCCCTGAACCTGGGCGCCCATGTGCATTTCGACTACGCTGTAATAAAGATCTCCTTGAACCTCGGCTCCGGCAGAAACTTCTAAACGCTCGGCCGCGTAAACATTGCCTTCAAGACGTCCATTAATGACAACGTTCGGAACTCGAACATCTCCGACCACCAGGCCCTCTGGACTCACCACCAAAATCGCGCCAGACTCTTCAGCCGAAATATTCCCAGTTACTTTACCCTTTACAAACAGCTGGCTACTAAAATGAAGACTGCCTTCGATTTCGCTGTCTGCAGCTACCAACGTAATGTCTTGTTTGGATTTTATTACTTTCATATCTGATGTTCCCCCCAAACTCTATTATCTGCTGATTTTTTGCCATTTGCCCAAAAGGCTAAACAATGGCCAGATCTTATGCCTCTTCCACGGCCCATGGAAAAGACCTATCTACTGACGGCCCTTTTTTCGTACGAACGGTCACAATGACGACTTGGGGCACGAAATTTTCAGGAAGATTCAGAACACCAGCCAAATCTTGAAAGTAACGAAAACGAAAATCCAGCGAAGCCTCTTTATCGGTACCTAGCTCTGTCAGACTAAACTGCGCGTCATTACCCTCCAGGATACCCCGGACTACAAGAGAAGCTTGCCCTGAGACCAAACGCCTTACTTTGGCTGCCTGAGTAACCAAAATGACAAAATTGTAACTACTGGGGCCTTCACCGGCATACAAATCAAAATCACCTACGCGTAACCCTCGAGGCCCATCGTCGGAGGTCATGAGATTTCTGAAAAAACCAAGTTCCTCAAGCAATTCGGCCCTTTCGCCGTGCATGTTGGTGAGTTGCACTCGCATATCAGTAACCGCGAACTTCTGAGTTGCCAATGACAACTCTGCATCGACGATCCTATTGCGTAACTCCTGCTCCGCATCTTGAGTTTCGCTGAGAGCAACGCGCAGTATGGCGTTTTCACTAATAGCCTGCTGGGCGCGCCATTGACCCGCAAGAAATCCACTAACCAGGACCAGCAATAACGTGAGCACAAAGGTCATGGCATACACGCCTTTCCGAACAGGCTGATCTTCAACAACTCGGTATAACGAGTTTTTCATACTTCACCAAGACTTTTTAGAGATTTATCCATCGTTCTACTTATAATGTGGCTCGCTAGGACAATAGTACCTCAATCGCCGCCAATGAAAGAAAAAACCGAGTTTGAATTAGAACTTGACCTCTCAGCGACATAGTTGATGATCCGCCACTTTTGGCGCCTAGCATGGGCAAACATTTAACCCAACTGTTTTTAACCGAAAAAATAACCCTAGGAAACTAGACATTGAATATTTATCTCTGGCTTAAAGCGTTCCATTTAATTGCACTCATAGCTTGGTTCGCTGGTATTTTTTATCTACCAAGGCTGTTCGTTTATCACGCAGCCGCCCAGGACCAAATTAGCAAAGAACGCTTCAAAATCATGGAGATCAAACTTTTGCAGATCATCATGAACCCCGCAATGATTTTGACCATAGTTTTAGGCATCTGGATGCTGGTAGTTAACTGGACAGCGCTTTCTGGTCAAACATGGATTTGGATCAAAACTGCATTAGTTCTTGGGCTTGTGGGTTATCAACACTTTTGCCTAAAAATAACCAAAGCTTTCGCTCGCGATGAAACGCCCTATAGCGAGAAATTTTTTCGCATCTTTAACGAAATACCGGTACTTATACTCGTATCCATCGTTCTTTTAGCGATTATCAAGCCTTTTTAAAAATCTAGACACGAGACCAATATGAATCGAGAAAAATCTAAAACTCTCATGGAGAGAGCCTGCAAAACTATTCCTGGGGGAGTCAATTCCCCAGTGCGCGCTTTCAAAGGCGTAGGCGGCGACCCGATCTTTTTCGAACGCGGCCAAGGTGCTTATATTTACGACGTTGATGACAATGCCTACATCGATTATATCGGTTCTTGGGGGCCGATGATTCTAGGACACAACCATCAACCAACAATAGACGCGGTAACCCTACAAGCCACCAAGGCGCTAGGCTTTGGCGCACCCACAGAAATTGAAATAATGGTGGCGGAAAAAATTGTCGAGATAATGCCCAGCATGGAAAGTGTGCGAATGGTCAATTCTGGCACGGAGGCGACAATGTCAGCTATTCGCCTTGCTAGAGGGTTTACCGGCCGGGATCTAATTGTCAAATTCGAGGGCTGCTATCACGGCCACTCAGATTCTTTACTGGTCAAGGCAGGCAGCGGCGTGCTGACTCTTGGCTTACCCAACTCTCCCGGCGTACCGGCTGCGCTGGCAGAAAAAACACTCACTGTGCCCTATAATGACCTAGAGTCGACCGAGCAACTTTTCAATACCTACGGCGCTGAAATCGCCTGTGTAATTGTTGAACCTATCGCGGGAAATATGGGTTGCATACTCCCCGACCCAGATTTTTTGCACGGACTAAAATCTCTCACCGAGAAATTTGGCGGCGTTTTGATCTTTGATGAGGTTATGACCGGGTTCAGAGTTGCTGCAGGTGGAGCGCAAGATATTTATGGTATCACTCCAGATTTAACCACACTTGGCAAAATTGTCGGCGGCGGTCTTCCCGTTGGCGCTTTTGGCGGGCGCAAGGATATTATGTCCCACATCGCACCACTGGGGCCCATTTACCAAGCAGGCACGCTTTCCGGCAATCCATTAGCGATGAGTGCTGGGTTGACCACACTTAACCACCTGACACCGGCGCTCTACACCAAGATCACCAAAGCCACAGACAAACTAGTTGCCGGACTGATAGACGGCGCGGGTAAAAATGGAATAACCGTCTGCGAAAATCATGTTTGTGGCATGTTCGGATTTTTCTTCGGCATTGAAAAAGCCGATAACTATCAGGATGTTGCTTCCTCTCATATTACTATGTTCAATGAGTTCTTTCACATCATGCTGAACAACGGCATTTATCTTGCGCCCTCGGCCTTTGAGGCAGGCTTCATATCTGCCGAACACAATGACGACATCATTAATATCACCCTAAAAGCTGCGGAGAGCGCCTTCGCGCAAATCGCAGATAAACGAGCTTAGACTGGAAAAATAACAATGTACGATATTTATGGAATAGGAAACGCAATTGTTGATGTTGACGTAACAGTCGACGATGACTTTTTACAAACGCAAGAACTGCCTAAAGGGCAAATGACCCTAACTGACTCACACCGAATCAGCGGTTTGGTAGAGGCCTTAGGTGCCAAACCAATGAATAGAAGTAGCGGCGGCTCGGCGGCTAATACTATCTTTGCGGCAACAGGCTTTGGCTTAACAACAGGTTACGCATGCAGACTTGCTAATGATGTGAACGGTAATTACTTTGCTAACGAAATGTCCGACGCCAACATCCATACCTCGGCTATCGATACCCAAAGCAGTGAGAGTTCAGGTCAGTGTCTAGTAATGATCACAGACGATGCACAAAGAACAATGTGCACAGATTTAGGCATTTCCAGCAACGTCACAATGAATGAAGTAGATCAAGCAAGGCTAAACCAGGCCCAAATGCTCTATATCGAGGGCTACCTCAGCTCCTCACCTACTATCTCTGCCACGGCAATAAAGTGCCACGAAATAGCCCGCGAGAAAGGTATTCAAACGGCCCTAACACTGTCTGACGTTGCAATGGTTTCGTTTTTCCGCGAGTCGCTTACGAGCATCATTGGCAACGGCGTAAGCGTCTTGTTCTGCAACGCTGAAGAAGCTCTTAGCTGGGCACAAACTGATCGCTTAGATATTGCGATTAACGAATTGAAAGACATAGCTCAAGAACTGTACATCACCTTGGGTGCCGACGGCGCTCAGGTGGTCACTAACTCTGGCTCTAATAATATAAGTGGCTTGTCCGTTAATCCGATAGACACTAATGGTGCTGGCGACATTTACGCTGGCGCATGTCTTGCCGCAAGAAGCCAGGGTGCCAGCCCCCAAGATGCAGCGAAATTCGCTAATCATGCTGCGGCTCATCTCATTCAGTCCTATGGCGCCCGACTCTCCTCAATCCAAGCTTATATCGATCTAAAAGCGAGCTTCGTAAGTTGACTTTTTAAATCCGATCTAGCTCTATAAAACGCCATAGCCCTGCTGGGGTTATGGCTACTAATAAACGGTATCCGATCGTCTTCGCGATTAAAAAGCAAAAATCATGACACTGGCACAAAATCAACCGAAAACCATAAAGAGCCTATCGGTTAATTTAAAGAAAATTCTAATTGGGCACCAAGCCTCATGGTCTTCAAATCAGTCACGCAACCGTAGGCGAGTACCTCCACCCCCTTATTAATGGCCTGCTCTAAAGCCGCAGCATACAAAGGGTCAATCTCATGGGCTGGTCGAACCCGCGCTAGCCCAGTATGCTGAGCACAAAAAATAAGTACGCCTCGGTCTCCCGCTTCAACCCGCCGTATCAGCGCATTTACATGCTTGCGAGCGCGCTCACTCACTGAATCAGGAAACGCGCCCTGAGTACCCTCTATATGAAAAGTCACGCTTTTCACCTCGATATAAGCGCGGCGCTCGCCATGAGATGCTAAGAAGTCAAAACGTCCATCACCTTCTGGAATTTTAATCTCTGGCTTTATTTCCGGGTATGCTTTCAGTTCTTTTATCCACCTTTTTATCAGGCCTTCGCCCACCAGCGCATTCGCTCTAGCGGTATTTACACCCACCAAACCGTGTTCGCTATCTACAAATTCTAAAGTACCCGCATATTTACGCTTAGCATTATCGGATATAGAGTAATAAATCCGGCTGTCTGGCACAGCGCAGCCCGTCATAGAACCGGTATTAGGACAATGCACGGTCAATTGCTCGCCATCCTTGGTAATAACATCAGCCAGGAATCGCTTATAACGGCGAACCAAAACACCTTCAAAAAGTTCTGGTAACGTCAAACCTTTAGCCCCCAGTCTTCAAGGGCGCAGCTTAAACGTTCTAAACCCAACTTAATTGACTCATCGCTAGTAGTGTATGCAAAACGCACATAACGGCCAGCATTGCTATCACCAAAATCATAGCCGGGGGTTACAGCAACTTGATATTCCTCAATCAAGCGCCAGCAAAAATCTGCACTGTCCATATTCGTATGACTGATATCAACATAAAGATAAAAGGCGCCATCGGGCATCACTGGAATATTAAAACCCAGCGCAACTAACCCGTGAGCGAGTATCTTTGCTCGCGCTTCAAATGTTTTTTTACGCTGGTTATGTATCGACATTGCAGCGTCGGTAAAAGCTGCAACCGCGGCATATTGCGCAACGGTACTGGGTGAGATAAATAGATTCTGTGCTAGCTTGGTCATTGGTCCCACCGCTAGTTCAGGCACAACTACCCAACCTAAACGCCAACCAGTCATCCCAAAAAATTTGGAAAAGCTATTCAGCACAAAGATGTCAGGGCAAAGACTTAACCCCGAGGTGTAGGAAACATGGTCGCGAGTTAAGTTTTGGTAGATTTCATCCAGTATAAAAAAGCCACCCTGCCCTTCAACAAAATGTTGAATAGCAATGAGTTCATCTTCAGCCAACATTGTACCGGTCGGATTGGCTGGGGACGCCAGTAATACGCCTCTAGTCTTTTCGCCCCAGGCATTTTGTATATCAGCCAGCGTGGGCTGAAACCGATTTTTAGCAAAAACGGGCACCTTTATCGGCACACCGCCAACAAGTTTGGCAAATACTTCGTTACACGGATATCCGGGATCTGTGATAAGCAGTTCATCGCCAGCGTCAAGCAATAGCGAAGATAATAGGACTAGGCCACCGCTTGCGCCGCTAGTCACGATTATCCGCTCTGCAGAAACGGTTATGCCTTGGTCAGCATAAAAATCTGCGATGCACTGCCTCAGGACGCCAATGCCTCGAGCGGAGGTATATTTAGTCTGGCCTGCATCAAGTGCTGTATGACCTGCAGCAGCAATTGGTAGCGCTGTCTGAAAATCTGGCTCGCCTACCTCAAAGTGCACAACCCTCTTACCTTTCGCCTCAAACTCACCGGCGCGCTGCACCAACTGCATAACCGTGAAGGGGCTAATATCATTACTCAGCCGTGAGTACATGGCTTTTTCCAAGAGATTAAGGGCGTCAATTCTGCACTAGTTCATGGGTCTATGAAATTAGCTAATTCCTTTTTATATATATGTAGTCATCTTCTTCAGCTTCTGGTAGGTTACGCCCCCCTCGTAATCTTGGGTTCAAATATCTGCGAATGAAGGACACCACTATGGCGGCTAATGCAAAAGCAAAGACGGCGACAGAAAAAACTTCTGAAAAGCGCCCTGCCAAAAAGCGTGCAAGCGCTGGGGCAGACTCTCAATTCCGCAACTTCACACCCTATAAAAGCAAGCGCAGTGAGAAGTATATGAGCGAAGGCCAACTTGCTCATCTTAAAGAAATTCTTGTAAACTGGCGTAAGGAGCTGATGGAAGAAGTCGATCGCACTGTGAACCATATGCAAGACGAGGCTGCGAACTTTCCTGATCCTGCAGATCGAGCAACTCAAGAAGAAGAATTCAGTATTGAACTGCGAACGAGAGATCGAGAACGCAAGCTAATTAAAAAGATTGATAAGACCATAGACCTGCTAGACTTAGATGATTTTGGCTACTGCGAAACCTGTGGCATAGAAATTGGTTTGCGTCGCTTGGAGGCAAGACCTACAGCCACTCAATGTGTTGACTGTAAAGCCCTTGATGAGATCAAAGAACGACAAATACACGGCTAATTAAACTTGCTTAACGCTCGGAAAATATGGCGCGATCACTTAGCTAACTAAAACTTTGACCGCACCTACCCTTCAAAATCTACCGCAAAACGGATAGTTTTACGTCTTTCTATATCGTCGCCGAAGTGAAGCATTGCTCCGCTAACTCAATATCAAAGTCTGCCCACGCGCAATCGAGCCGAACCAAGGGTTTTCATCAGTATCCCTTCGTGCTTTGGGCTAGTATTTACCTTTTAACTAAAGAACTAATGCTCTCAACAAGAAACCTAATTGGGCGATTTGCGCCCTCGCCTAGCGGGCCACTGCATATGGGCAGCCTGATTGCTGCTGTGGCCAGCTATTGCGACATCAAACATCTCGGAGGACGTTGGCATGTACGTATAGATGATGTGGATCCGTTACGTATCGCGCCCAATGCGTGTACATCTATTTTACAAACCCTAAATGCCCATGGCTTGCACAGCGATATACCCGTTGACTACCAAAGCCAACACTCTGATGCTTATAGCGATGCACTAAATCAGCTAACGCCCCAATCTTTTTTTTGCACGTGCTCGCGTAAGCAATTAAAAACCTTTGCTGTCTATCCGGGCAGATGTCGCCAAAAAAAGGCCCCCACCGCAAATTCGTCTACTCGAATCTCTGTAGGCGACAACAAAATAACGGTCCACGATTTGATTTTGGGCAGCCTCGAACACGACCTAGGTGTTGCGCCTGGAGATTTCATAATTCGACGCAAGGACGGCCTCACAGCATATAATTTGGCCACAGCGGTGGATGATGGTGCTGAAATAACCCACGTTGTTCGAGGCCAAGACTTGTACCCAACAACAGCCGCGCAAATTCACATTATGCAAATACTCGGATTAAGCCCTCCGATTTATGCACACATACCTGTTTTGACCTTTGCGGACGGTAAAAAGTTGTCCAAGCAACATTTTGCGCCAGCTTTGAACAACGCTATTGCTACAGAGAATCTGCGAAACGCCTTTAGATACCTCGGCATACACATTCGCAAAAACGATAGATGGACAGTGCAAAAAATGCTGGATTGGGGCACAAAAAACTGGGATTTAAAAAAAATACCAACGCAGCTCCCGCTCTTTTTGCCAAAGACCTAGCACGGTTTTGCGACGAACAACCAAAGATTATTCTTAAATCTCAAAAGAAGCTCAAATTTGTACCAAAATGGTTAAAGAACACAACTCTAAGAGCGACTAGCTGTAGAGTGTTTGCTACCATCTGGCCATGGTTAACCTAATTCTTATCGACACAGATTCGAACCGAAGAACGCAGACGGCGAATGACATCCGTAATCATGGGATTGCAGTCCAGGATACGGCAGATATGCCCACTGAGTCCTTAGCACAGTTTGATTGTCTACTGATCGTTGATAACGTTATTCCAGACAACTTCTCAGATATTGCCCAAAAATTTGCCGTTATCGTTCTTGCATCTACGCCGAGCATTAAGGAGTCAGTGCGTATGTTGCAAGCTGGCGCAGCAGACTATTTGGCACTTCCCTCTGAGACTGGCGATCTCCTCGCCAGTATTGAAAGAGCTACTACCTCCCCTCGAGCCGCGAAAAACACAGGCATCGCCCAAATAGAAATGATCGGCTCCTCAGAGGTAATGAAGACTCTTCGCAAGCGCATAAGCAAGATTGGTCCAACGGATTCTTCGGTGCTAATCCTAGGCCAGTCAGGGACAGGGAAAGAATTAGTCGCTCGAGGGCTGCATGCTTTCAGCGATCGAGCCCACGCACCAATGATCACGCTAAACTGCGCAACAGTTCCGCAGAATTTAATCGAAGCAGAACTATTTGGCGCAGAGGCTTATGGCAACAATCAGGTGGGCAACCGCGGATTAATACACGCAGCAGATGGTGGTACCTTGTTTTTAGATGAGGTCTCAGAACTGGCGCCCAGCGCGCAAGCTCGACTCTTACAGGTAACCCTGGGCGAAAATCGTAAAGTCGGCGCCGCAGACACCAATCCGATCAACGTTCGAATTATTGCCGCAACTCACAGAGATTTGAAAGCACTGACCGAAAATGGTTTCTTTCGTTCAGATCTTTTCTACCGCCTTAATGTAGTGACTTTTAACCTCTCGCCCCTGCGCAGTCGACATCAAGATATTCTGGAAATTAGTGAGTACCTACTAGCAGAAACCTGCCGTAAACTAGATAAACCGCTGCTAAAAATTAGTGATGAAGCAAGAAAAGCCATGCTTGAATATCATTGGCCTGGTAACGTCAGAGAGTTAGGCAACGCCATTGAGCGCGCCGTGATACTGACTGAAGAAGGAGGGCTAATAACCCAAAGCCTTCTTGCAATAGAACCTGATAAAACAAAAAGTGGTGGTGATTTAATCGCAGTGGACCCTTCGCAAACAACTCTAGAAGATTACTTTGTGCGCTTTGTAAAAGACAACGAAGAATCTCTTACAGAAACTGAATTAGCAGAAAAATTGGGAATCAGTAGAAAGAGCCTCTGGGAACGAAGACAAAGACTAAATATACCGCGTAAAAAAACGAAGAATCGCAGCTTGCGCATTGCTACAGGATCTTCAAACTGAACGCTAAAAATACCAATACAGATGTGCCGAAAGCTCAACGGATTACTCAGCATGGCATCAAAGAGAAGCATTTAGATGCAAATGCGCTTAAAGTGATCGCCGAACTCAACGCTAACGGCTTCCAAGCTTTCTTAGTAGGCGGATGCGTCAGAGATACACTATGCGGAGAACGCCCAAAAGATTTCGACGTTGCAACTAATGCCCCACTTGAGAAAATCAGCAAAATTTTCCGACGCGCACGAATTGTAGGGCGCAGATTCCCAATCGTTCACGTCCGCTACGGCCGAGATTTAATTGAGGTATCCACATTCAGACAATCTATGTCTGAAAGCGTAGTTCACGACCAGCAAGGCATGATCCTGCGCGACAATGCATTTGGAACGTTACAAGAAGATGCTTTTCGCAGGGATTTCACTGTCAACGCGCTCTACTATGACCCGAATACCAACGAGATCATAGATTACGTTGGCGGCCTAAAAGACATACAAGAAAAACGCCTGCGTTTTATCGGAGAGACCAAAGTTCGCCTTGCCGAAGACCCAGTGAGAGTACTCAGGGCGCTAAGATTTGGCGAGAAACTAGGCTTTACTGTAGACAATGAAATCCTTGCCCTTTTGGACGACACAGCAAAACGTTTAGATGCAGTGCCGCCAGCCCGATTATTTGACGAATTCTTGAAACTATACCTCAGTGGCTACGGCGAAGGGATTTGGCGCAAAATGCGCAGCACGAAATTAGCCGGAGCATTATTCCCCAGTTGCAACCCACGAAGCCCATTAATATTGGCAGCTATGCGCAATACTGACGAAAGGATTAAAGGCGGAGCTTCTATCACCCCCGGCTTTCTAGTCGCGGTACTTTTGTGGGAAGATTTTTGTGCCCGCAGAAATAACTGGCAGCCAGGGGATGAGGACGCCGCATTTATGACGCTGAAAGACCAACAAAGTTTCGTTGCAGTGCCTCGTCGCTTTGGCAGCTTCGCCCGCGAAGTGTGGATGACCCAAGACAGGCTGATAACCAGAAATCCAAAATCTATTGACAAGGTAAACGCTCACAAACGCTTTAGAGCAGGTTATGACTTCCTATGCTTGCGAGCCGAGTCCGAACCTGACCTTAAAGAATGTGCCGATTGGTGGACCAAATATCAAATAGCTTGTCCAGACAATAAGTTGGGAATGATTGAAGTGTTGCCCAGAGATACAAAAAAGAAGCGCCGCAAAAAGCGCGCAGATAAGTCCAAATTATCTGAAAGCAGCGAACAACAAACTTTAGATTAGTAGTGTTCAATCTGAATACGTTAACGACTCATATTCTGGCCTTTGGCACCGTTCGAGCAATTGATAGTTGAACCAAAGATGGCCCTTGTCCATGATTGACCCCTATCAGATTAGGGGGGAATGGCCGCTAAAGCGGAATAGCCCACTAGTACCATGACAGAACAAAATCTAAAAAATGAAATTGCGATTTCCGCGGTGACAATGGTTGATATGAATAAAGCGCCAAGTGATTACCCAGTTAATGCTGTGCAAAGGGCAACTACGATGATCGAGGCGGCGGCACAAATACAGTCTTTGCCAAAGTACTTAGCGGTGGAAGGACCTGTCGGGGCTGGCAAAACTACGCTCGCGCGCAAATTGGCCGAAGTATTCGCCTACCCTCTAATGCTTGAACCGGTAGCGGAGAATCCATTTCTAGATCGGTTTTACGCGGAAGGCGCCCGTCAAGCACTGCCCACTCAACTTTTTTTTCTCTTGCACCGCGCCAGAAAGGTGGCCGATATGCCAGGTAACGATTTACTCGACTCATCCTTAGTCGCTGATTTCATGATGGAAAAAGATGAGCTGTTCGCAAAGCTCACCCTCGATTCAAAGGAATTTCTGCTCTACCAACAAATTCAAAGTAGCCTGAAGGTTAAGCCACCTGAACCCGACCTAGTAATTTATTTGCAAGCGCCAGCTAAAACCTTAAAAGACAGAGTTCTGCACAGAGGTAATACTTTTGAGCAAAGCATAGAGCTAGATTACCTCGATGCCATGAACGACAGCTACACCGAGTTTTTCCATTACTATGAGCAGGCGCCGCTGCTCATAGTTAATGCATCGGAAGTTGATTTTGCTAATAACGATGAGCATTTTTTAGCGCTGCTTGAACAAATATTGTGTATGGAAGGTACACGGCAATTTTATAACCCTAACCCCACCTTGATTTAACACACGTAATCGATAGACCGAGTTCTA
>MDSY01141759.1_pt1 | contig 16393 bp, 17 predicted proteins | sample 811131 | NCBI WGS metagenome assembly MDSY01 (sample SAMN05326643, study PRJNA326480) | marine metagenome | isolation source: seawater | place: Atlantic Ocean: South West | collected 2010
CAAGCTTGTCGCGCGCGTTTCATCAACTGTCCACAGCCGGTCAAAATGCACATCAATCCGCCTTCCTACCGCCTGCAACACCTGTCGCATTGGCGTTCCTGGCAGCGCGGCGAAACCTTTCGCACGATAAATATTCTGTGTGGTAATTAACGCTGCCAAAATATCTTTAATCTTGTCTTCATTCACTTCACCCAGAGTAACCACAAAAGAGTCAAAGTGATCATGAGCGTGATCGTGATGTTCACCATGGGAATGGTGATGATCATGGTGATTATGGATATGATTGATCTTGTCTTCAGTCGCAGCTTCTATGCCCATTAACAAATCTAAGCGAGCCTCGCCGTGGCTAGTGTACGTCGTTTTCACCGCCTCAGATACTTTGCCCTCAACCACTGCCTTTACTCGATCACGGGCGGCCTCGTCGAGCAAATCGTTTTTGCTTACTACGACGATATCAGCTGCACTTAACTGATCCTCTAACAACTCCTTTAAACTTGGATCATGATCAAGGCTATCGTCAGCCATTCGCTGCGCTTGCACTAACTCCTGATCATTAGCAAAACGTCCTGCGGCTACTGCAGGCCCATCGATCACTGTGATTACAGCATCAACTGTAAAATGCTGTTTTATCTCTGGCCAATTAAATGCCTTTACTAATGGTTTTGGCAAAGCCAAGCCCGATGTCTCGATAAGAATATGGTCGATATCGTCTCTGCGTTCAACTAGCTGCTGCATGACTGGCAAAAATTCTTCTTCTACAGTACAGCAAATGCAGCCGTTGGCTAGTTCGTAGATTCCGTTTTCACCTTGGGCCAATGACGCGCTTTCATCATCACAGTCGAGCGGGCAACTGCGCAGCAGATCGGCGTCGATATCAAGTTCGCCGAATTCGTTAACGATTACGGCGATACGTTTCCCTGCTGCCTGCTTTAGGACGTTCGATAACAGGGTTGTTTTGCCACTACCTAAGAAACCGGTCACTATTGTTGCTGGTATTTTTTTCAATTGCATTTCTATATCCTCAAGATCGGCAGCGATTCATTACGCTACTACAAATTAACCGTTGTCTAAAATTCGTACCTAATTGTAACCCGCACAGTCCGAGGAATCATTGGAAGAGAGTCAAAGTCTGCAATTGGATTAATACCGGCGTCTCGCTCCGATTGCATATGGGAGGCATACCAATGGGTCATAAGGTCGCTTTACCCTTGTCCATGGCCGTGAATGCCTGGGTTGACCGGCGCCCGCGCAAGGAAAGTAGCAAAGTCGGTACTATGATCAAAATTAAAACCACGTAGAAAATACTGTTTCGCTTTACCTCGTGCACTGGGCTGAGTAACCACCATTTCAGGAATGGTCTCCAAAACCTCAGCAGGACGCAGTATTGAGCACAGCACTATTTGGTTAACCAATGCGGTCGGTTGACACTGCCTCCGCCTCTCCCTACAGCACACTAGTGGGGCCTTGAGCAGTAACAATCATCTATTCAAGCGCACCGGAAACACCAGCACCAAAAGCAGCAATAGGCATAAGACAAGCAATTACGCACTGTTTCGGTAGTCTAATTTTATTCATTAATACGGCTCTAAGTCAGGTTTAGCCTGTGTAAGGGACTGCCGCCGGGATAGAATAGAAGAAATAGGAAGCTTTTCTTCTGATGCAGTCCCCGACATCAGGTTTAAACGACAAAGGCAGGTCTACTGGCTCACAGCTCAAACGCCGCTATTACCTTCCCAGAGCTAACCCCAGTGGATTTAATAACGGCTTACTGCATACAGTTGCGGGGACAGCTGCTTTTTGCATCAACATTACGCTGGAGCAAGGCATTCCCTATTATTCCGTACGGAACCTATAATCGCAGGAATATAGTATCTTACGGCTACACCAATTCCCATAAAAATTCGTTCAAATAGTTTTTTTTGCTACCGTTAGTTGCCATAATCACGTCGCGAATAATAGAAGGTTTGACATGGGAAAAATCCGCTTTAACACATTTTTTATCATCTGCGTGTCGGGTTCATTGCTAATTGCTTGCACCGATAAAAACCGCGGCGATCCCCCATCAACCCCTACGAGCCACGACCATAGCGCGCACGAGCACGACGATAAAGATTTGTTAAGTATGAATCCGAATGCCAAAAAGCCGGAACTTCATTTATCCGTCGAACCAGACTCAGTCACAGGCTGGAATATTCATATAGACACAAGAAATTTCGACTTCACACCAAAAAAAATCGGGCAAAAAACAGTACTGTTGCCCGAGGGCCACGCTCATGTCTATGTAGACGACTATAAAATTGCGCGCATTTACAGTCCCTGGTATCACCTAAAAGAACTGACACCGGGTCCACACACAATTCGTATCAGCTTGAACGCTAATGACCATAGCAACTTAACTTACAATGGCGTAGCGTTAGATGCGACAATAGAAATAATGCAACATTGATAAGATAAAAATTATGACCTTATTAGAATCATTACCAAGCAATGCCGGCATACTTATTTGTGGACATGGCAGTCGAGCAAAAGTAGCAGAGGAAGAATTTAGTCTGCTAGCGAAGGGGCTACGCGAACGTCATCCAAGCCTCAAAGTAGAATATGGCTTTTTAGAATATTCTGCGCCCAACATTCATATGGCGTTAGACAACTTACTAACACAAGGCGTACAGAAAATTTATGCCGTTCCAGGTATGTTATTTGCCGCGACACATGCTCAAAATGATATTCCATCAGTTCTAACCACTTATCAAGAAAAGCACCCGGGGTTAGAGATCGAGTATGGGCAAGAACTGGGGTTACACGAAGAAATGATTCAGGCATTTCAGTCGCGCATTCTTGAGTCTATGGGACTAGACCATGTCCACGACGGTGATTTATATGACACGATGCTAGTGGTGGTTGGACGCGGTACATCTGTCACTGAAGCCAATGCAGAAGCCGCGAAACTAACTCGTATCGTCTGTGAAAACTTGGGTTTCGGCTGGTCTGAAACCGTTTACTCAGGAGTCACTTATCCATCAGTGGGCCGCGGTTTAGAGATGGCTGTTAAGCTAGGTTATAAAAAAATTGTTGTTGCACCATACTTTTTATTCGGCGGGAAACTCATCGGAAGGATTCACGCTTACGTAGATAAAGTTGCCGCAGAAAATCCAGATATAAAATTTATGAAAGCTAACTATCTGCGTGATCAGGTCCACGTAATAAACACATTTGTTCAACGCATAGAAGAGACTATTATTGACCCTGAGCCGGCTATGGGCTTAATGCAAAGCTTTAAACAGCGGCTAGCCTCCGGCCAAGTTGATGTGCATCATCACCATGCCGAGTTTCAACCAGAGGGTCATTCACACTCGCATGATGAAGGCCACGGTAATAATCATTCCCATAGCCACGGCCATTCACACGCGAGATATAAGCATATAGCCCACCCAAATGGCCCGCGCACGATGATTAACGAGAATATGTGCTGTTGTTTTATGGGGCAATTTCCTCAGCATATTATCGACGAAGAGAAGGCCAGCAAACCTGAGTTTGAAGGCATTCCTAGCTGTAAGCGCTAGGTCTTACCAGTAGGATGAGCTAACGCTGTATCAACGCTTCTTGCTTTAGCGCCTTTAACCTTCGGGCGATAAACATGCGCCTTGCTCTCATCGTAAAGATAAGAGTCTCGAAAATCCTCAGTACCCAAGACATGCCCCACCAAAATAAGCGACGTGCGCGTAAATTTCTTTGCGCGTACCTTTGCGACAATATCTTTTAACGTACCAGTAACCTTGTCTTGGTCTGGCCAAGACGTGCGATAACAAACTGCCACCGGACAATCCTCCCCGTAATGCGGAATTAGCTCCTCCACTACTTTATGGATGCGAGTGATGCCTAGATGAATGGCAAGTGTTGCTCCGCTGGCGGCTAAAGCGGGCAAACGCTCTCGCTCTGGAAAGGGCGTTTTACCCTCATAACGCGTTATGATGACCGTCTGCGACACACCGGAAAGCGTTAATTCTTTACCTAGCCATGCCGCTGATGCGGAGGCAGCCGTCACACCTGGCACGATTTCAAAATCGATACCGAGTTCATCTAAACGACGAATCTGCTCACCTATTGCACCATACAATGACGGATCACCTGAATGGACTCTGGCGACATCCTTGCCGTTTTCATGCGATTCAACCATATGTGCGATAATTTGATCTAAATCTATTGATGCGGTGTCGATGATTTTGTGGGCACTGCCTTCAACGTCCCTGAGTATTTCTCGCGGCACTAAAGAGCCTGCATATAATATTACCGAGCAACGGTTAATTAGCTTAAGCCCCTTTACGGTAATAAGCTCTGGGTCACCAGGACCTGCACCAATAAAATAAACTGTCATAGTTATTCCTTAAAGCGCTCTCAAAAATCGCTTATGTTGATATTAAAGTTTTCTACTGTACCCGCGAGGCGTGTAAATCCACTGTTTAGAGCCGTTAACGATGTGTCGTGACTCAGCATTACCCACCGATACAAGGGTAAACATGTCTACATCGTCAGAATGTAGCTTTTCTAACGTGGTTATCGTTATGTTTTCATCATCACGACTGATCTGGCGCCCAAGCAATACCGGCGTCTCTTTAGGCCTGTACAACAACAAAATATCTCGAGCAGTATTAATTTGCCAATCACGCTTTTGAGAGCGAGGATTGTAGAACGAGACAACAAAATCTCCTTCACCACATGCATGCAGTCGTTTTTCAATGGTTTCCCATGGCGTCAGTAAATCAGACAACGAAATAGTGCAAAAATCATGACCCAGCATTGCGCCCGCTCGGCTGGCACCTGCTTGCATCGCCGAAATTCCAGGCACCACTTCAATGTCTACGTCCAGCCATTCGGGGTGGCCCTCTTTCCCCTGCAACTGCTGGTCAAGTAGCTCAAACACCAAAGTAGCCATGGCATAGATGCCAATATCGCCGCTGGATACTAGCGCGGTCGCTTTCCCGCTAGCAGCCAAATCTAGCGCAAGTCGCGCCCGAGCAATTTCTTCACCTAGGGGCAGGTCATGATGCGATTTTCCATCGCAAACACTCCCTAACAACTCCAAATATAATCCATAAGCCACCAAATCACTACTAGCGAGCACAGCGGCTATAGCCTTAGGAGCGATCAGATCTTTATCACCTGGGCCGATTCCCACAAGGTATAACTTAGTCATAATATATTCATCTTTGTAGATTAATTACGGTTTCTATACATTATCTTTTGGGTAACTTCTGGCTATTGCGCATGTCGCTTTAGCCGTTTTTTGTTTCTCTAGGGTAAGCTCTGCACTGTTATTGGTTACTTGCATTGCAGCGACTAGCGCAGCCGACTCCGCGACACCATAAACGCCGACAGCATTAAAAACATATTCGGATTTAGTACTTAGCAAATTTTCTACTGACGACAGGACAGATGCAGTGAAGGTTTGGAACGGCTTATTCAAATCTTTAGCGAGCTGAACTAACCCCACCTCGTCCGTTTTTATATCAATACTGTTAATACTATCAACTTGCTCTATACCTATCCCAGCTTGAGCCAAACAATCATGAAAAAACTGAGAGAGGTGTTGCTGCGCACAGTTTCTCTCACAACCCATTCCAACAGCATAGATGGGGCTCAGATAGCTGTTAGCCGTCGTCACCACAACTTTCGCCGCAATAACTCCTGCTACCAATGCGGCCCAATTATTAGCACCACCTTCGTGCCCGGATAGTAGCGGAATAACAAATTCACCTTGCTCATCCAGAATCAGCACTGGGGGATCGCTGTGTTTACTGCCAACTACCGGCGCCAATGTTCGAACGGCTATGCCGGTAGCACAAATTAAAATAAGTCCGTCGCCTGCACGAAACGCACCCTGTACTTTTTCGGCAAATGGCTTTGGCTTGAACCACAATTCACTGCCCTTTAAATGATATTGTAATTTCTTTGCAAGCAAAAACCCTGCGTCGGTTAAGGCAACAATTTTAATAGGCCTATTCATCAGCTCCTATCGCGCTCTGCTTTAACTACAACGAATAACGAAAAGTATGGCCCTGCCTCGCCCTGCAGCAGACTTATATCTCGCTGAATATATTCACCGTCACGTCCTATATATTCAAGATAGGAAGCCTCAGATCTTCGATTGCTTGCGTCGATCGCATTTAAAATTCGTTGCCGTGATCTCCCAGCTTTCATAATTACTACGCTGTCATGGATGTTTAGTATTTGGATTAGGCTTTCTTCGCTGTGGCGACCACTCACAACAGAAAATGACTCTTTCAGCATTGTCAGTGGCAGCTGCAATGCAGAAGATGCAGCGTGCACTGACGAAATACCAGGAACAACTTCGCACTCAATATCGTTTTGTAGACGCTCGAGCAAATACGCAAAGGAGCCAAAAAATAATGGATCTCCTTCGCATAAAAACACTACCATCTTATTTGCCGACAGCGCCGCCCTAATGTCACTAGCCGCTTTATCGTAAACTGCATTGGCAACACTACGATCGTCACACATTGGCATAAACAAGGGAATTTCTTCGTACTTTCCAACAATCGAGCTCAACGCCTCAGTCGCTATCTTTTTCGCTTGAGACTCTCCTTTCTCGTTAGCAATATAGCTAATAACGTCAGCGTGTTGGATATATCTAAACGCCTTTAGCGTAATAAGTTCTGGGTCACCCGGACCAACACCCACACCGATGAATTTTGCGGCCATTACATTTTCCCTGTTGCATCACATATTTTCTTAAAGCAAAAAACTTCTACCGGCAGCTTGTCAATGTAGCGTAGCTTATTCGCTGATAAGCTACCGCGACTGACACCTAGTATGACACTTTCCACCTGCCACTCCTTGAGAGTCTGTGCGAACGATCGTAGTTGCTGCTTGGTACTTTCTATCACTGCGCTAGCCACTAACACTCCATCTGATGGTAGCTGTCGCCATACTTGCGGTAGTAAGCTGTTTAGCTCGCCATCGGTACCTCCCATAAACACTTTATTAGGCGCCGGCAATTCGGCTAAAGTCTCAGGCGCTCTGCCGTTCACTATTTGTAAATTACTAACAACACCGAAACGGTGCTGGTTTGTCGCCAAATATTCCAGCCGCTGTTGATGATACTCAATTGCATACACCATTACTTGCTCGTTCCAATAAGCCAATTCTACTGATACGCCGCCGCAACCTGCACCGATATCCCAAATCACATCGCCATTTACTGGCTGCAGAAACGACAGTATGGAAAGTCGCACCTCGCGCTTACTTATCATCCCCTTGCCCGGCGCTGTACCCGTTTCAAATACTGTATCGGGGAAACCGGGGAACTCTGGGAGCATGCCGCCTTTACCTAAAACCGACACAATACTTATATGCAGTGGATCAAACAATTCATTACTCAAGGCTAGCTCTTGCGCCTTGTGTGATGATAATTTCTCGGATGGATAACCTAGACTTTCACACACAAGCACCGTTGACAGCTCAAAGCCAGCAGCAACGCATTCGCGGGCCAACACTTGAGGCTGACTAGATTTATCTGTCAGCACCACAAGCGTTGTGTTCGCTCTAATCTTGGTGCGTATTTTCTCCATGGGACGACCATGTAAGCTCAATACGGTTACATCTTGCAGTGACAAGCCAAAGCGATGGCAGGCGGCTTGAACACTAGACACTGCTGGGTAAAAAAATAATTCTTGATTGGAAAAATTCTCGCTAAACCAGCGACCTATACCAAAATATAGCGGATCTCCGGAGGCAATAACTGCAATAGTCTGTGCGTCAGCATCTTCGATAGTCGCCTTCAACCGATCGAGTTTTGGCAGTGGCAATGTTGTAATTTTAACGTCCGTTAAAAAAGTAACCACGGTCTCTAGCTGACGGGGTGAACCGATGACCATGTCGCAGCGACTGAGGACAGCTTTTACCTGCATAGATAATTCAGCCGACTCGCTGACACCAAGCCCAATAATGTGTATTTTTAGAGTAGCCACTAGTAGTACTCACGATGATTGCAGCGCAGTAATGCATTGCAGCTTGCCGATGAAACGGCACTACCGCCTTCACGCCCCAATAAAGTAATACACTCGACGCCAAGATTTTTATGCGACTCCCAGAGCGCCTGTTTTGATTCTGCAGCACCAACAAAACCTACAGGCATACCAATAATTAAATCTGGTTTAGCACACCCTGATTCTAGCATCTCTAGCAACGTAAATAGCGCCGTTGGTGCGTTACCAATAACGACGACACTACCCGCTAATTTATCTTCCCAACTTTTTAGCGCAGCCATCGAGCGAGTTTCACCGTTAGCTTTAGCATACTCCGCAGTCGCTTTTGTATTCAAAAAACATAGGGGCTCTGTGCTGATCATTCGCTTCGTGATGCCCTGCTTTACCATTTCAACATCACACAAAATAGAACAATTACTGTCTAATGCCTGCATGCCTTTGGCACAAGCCTGCTGACTAAAACGCACTTGGCTAGCCAGACTAGGAATGCCGAGACTATGCACAATACGCATCACGACTTGCTGCTGCTGTTGATCATATCCGCTGAGGTCAGTTAAGTTACGGATCTTTCTAAAGCTTTCACGCTCTATGGCTTGAGGGTCTTTATTAAATTCATAAGGCATAACTAAATAGTAATCTTAGTTTGATACTGAGAGTACGAATTTTACGCACTCCTCGTGATTAGAAAAAAATATTTCAGCCGGCGTCACCGCTGGTCGATCAAGCATATACACATTGACACCCAAATCTCGTGCCACATTCAACTTTTGTACGGTAGAACTACCGCCACTATTTTTACTCACTAACGCATCAATATTATATTTCTTCATTAACCCTAACTCATCATCATAAGAGAATGGACCAATAGCTTTCATCCACAGCATACTTTTTGGCAGTATACATTTCGGACTTACAGCCGTGCGCAAAAACTGTCTTTGCCCTCGGTTAGCAGCCAACAGATCTATTTCGACTTGGGTTAACTGACCCGCAGTGATAAACACCGAATTTTCTTCTTTTAGTGACGCAAAGAGCAAGGCCCGGTTGTTAAAAAGTTGCCAATTTTCGTTATCGCCTTGAATCCATTCGGGCCGATGAAAACGCCAATAAGGGACCCCGCTCTCGACCGCGGCCGCTGCGGCCTTGGCGCTCATCGTCTGCGCATACGGATGGGTGACATCTAATATTGCAGTCACCTGACGCTGCGCAATATAGCGGCTTAAGCCACCAAACTGCGTAAAGCCCCCGCTGACAACCTCGCACCTAACATCAGGGACTCGCACCAGCCCAGCAACGCTGTATATAATCGGGACGGATTGCTCATATAATGTTTCTGCCAACCGACGCCCGTCAGCTGTACCGCCTAGGATCAGTAACGTCATTAACTAAAGCCAGCCATTATCTCTGGGCTGGTTGCACCAACAAATCGCCCTTTCCTATCAATCGCGACAATTTCAACATCAACGTCACGTGGCACAATATTTTTCGCCACAATCAAAGCTTTACTGCATAGGGCGCCCGCTAAATCTATATCTTTTGCCTGACATAACTGTAAAGCTTGGATACTGGTATTGGCACTTTTTATTTCTGCCAATAGTGACTTGTCGCCACCCATGTCACTAGCAACACTGGCAAGATGCTCAAAGTTAATGTCTGACACGCGGCTATTTAAATCCATGTGGCCATTTGCTAACTTACTTATTTTTCCTATGCCACCACAGATGGTTAGTTTTTTCACAGATACTTTTTTAATGTGTTTTAGTACGGCGCCGGCAAAATCACCCATTTCTATTAACGCCATGTCATCGAGTTCGTAGTAGCGCTTGATAGCATCTTCACTGCTGTTACCCGTTGTCGCTGCAATATGCACTAGGCCATTAGCACTTGCCACATCGATACCTTGATAAATTGACGCTATCCACGCTGCACAAGAAAAAGGGCGCACTATGCCTGTGGTACCTAGAATAGAGAGTCCGCCCAAAATCCCAAGCCTTCCGTTCATTGTTTTAAGCGCAATGCTTTCTCCGTTTTCGATCCCGATAGAAACAAGAAAACCACCCTGATATTCATACTTTTCGGCCAAACTCAATAAATGTTCGGTCATCATTTTGCGCGGTACGGGATTGATCGCGGGCTCTCCTACCCCCAATAACAAACCTTCTTTTGTTACAGTCCCCACGCCCGGTGCCGCAGAAAAAATGACGCCTGGCTGAGACCGAAGTATCATCTCAACAAACACAGTTGCACCGTGGGTTGCATCTGGATCATCACCACCATCTTTAATAGTTGAGGCTTTGATTCCGCCATTAACCGCGACATAGCTTACGATATTGAGCTCAACGGTTTTGCCCTTCGGTAACGTAATACTCACGACATCAACTTGCTGGTCAGCCAGTAGCAGTTGCGCTGCACCAACACAGCAAGCAGTCGCGCAGGCACCAGTTGTAAGCCCTGTCTTAAGTTTTACGACAGTTTCGCTACTTTCTTCCCACACATATCACCCATTAGATGGCGTTTACAAGCCAGTAACTACCAATCATCACAGACAAGCTGGCAATAAGATAACGGTGCCAATTGAACAGCCGTATATGTCGCTGTTGCAAATTCTGCTGTAAGAATCCCAAGCCTACGCCAAAGAATAACATCGACAACATAACGCCAACGGAGAATACCAACAAGTATGTCAGCGACAGTGACAAATTACCTTGTGACACGGCCGGCACTAAAGCCAATGCGGGAGCACTACCGGCAAGGCCATGCAACATGCCAACCATTACAGGCGTATGCGCCTGCTTAACGCTATCACCATTGTTTGTTGCAGTAGTATGGTCTGACACATGCCAATGACGGTGAACCACTTGGCCATGTTTATGCGCTTCAATACGTATAGCCTGTGACTTAATACGCCAAAAAAAAACTAACCCTACCGTAATTAACAACAGTCCCACCGACACTTCTGCAAGATAACTTAGGCTTTCAGGCAACTGTAGTCCTAAACCAAACAATAGCGCACCGCTTAATAATAAAATTCCAGAGTGGCCCAGCGCCCAGTTGCCGCAAAAGAGTAGTGTGGTTTTCAAACTTTGCTTAGTATTGTTCAACGCAGATACTGCCATAACATGGTCTGCATCGAGCGCATGCATTAAACCAAGACTAAAACCCAAAACAACAACAGGAAGCGCCTCTATGATCATATCGTTCCTCGTAAAGAGGGATTAAATAGCTGCGCTATTGCACATGGGTTGGACGGGAAAAAAAAGTGCAAGTAAGAAGCAGTCAATTGTTTTTCTCGATAGACGGCCTCTCCTCGTGCCGGGTGGCGTTGACGCACACCATGCGATATCGGCTCAGGGGTCTGTGCACTGCGCGATCGATGATGCGCATGAGCGCGTACTTCTCCCTCGGGCAATTGCGCTGCCTGCATACCCTGACATCCACTCCTTCCACGCATTGCGCCGTGACCCGCTAATAGACCCGCCATAGGATACCGCTGATTGTCGAGGTCCGTTAACGTTTGTAAACAATACAAAAATCCACCACACTCAGCTAGTACAGGCTTATCTTGTTCAAAGAATTTTTTTACTTGCGCAAGCATATTAATGTTTTCAGCTAAATTTTGCGCATGTAACTCAGGATAACCGCCAGGCAACCACAGCGCGTCAACGGCTGGCAAGCACGCATCATGCAGCGGCGAAAAATACTCAAGTTCTGCACCCATGGCTTCTAGTAAGCGAACATTTGCATCATAGATAAAAGTGAAAGCAGCGTCTTTAGCAATACCGATTTTAAGCCCGCTCAATAAAGGACTCACAATAGGAACGTCAGCAGAATGAAAATCAACAACATTTATCCTGTCGATAAAGTCACCAAAACCCGCTTGCTCTAGCCAACTGGCGCCAGCCTCAAAACGTTCTTCTAATTCTTGGGCTACCTCATGAGCTTGAACTAAACCCAAATGACGTTCTGGCAATGCGACTTCTTCTGACCGCGGCAAGTTGGCAAGCAATGGTAATGATTCTGGCAGCTCATCTTCGATCAATTGCCGATGACGATCAGTGCCGCAATTATTAGCAATAAGACCTGCAAACTCTACGTCATTGCGAAAATTAGCCAGACCGACAGCTATAGCTGCAGCTGTTTGCGCCATACCTTTAACATCCATAACAAGAGCGATAGGAATATTAAAACGCGCGGCGAGATCGGCACTAGAGGGATCTCCGTCGTAGATACCCATTGCACCTTCAACCAAGATCAGATCAGCTACCTGAGCGGCTTGATAAAACTTTTGCTGACAATATGGCTCACCTGCCATCCACATATCCAACTGTTCAACCGGTTGACGAGACGCCTGCTGTAATATTTGCGGATCTAAATAATCTGGCCCCGTTTTGAAAACCCGCACTATTTTACCTTGACGCGTTAACATTCTTGCTAAGGCCGCAGTAACAGTCGTCTTGCCTTGCCCAGACGCGGGCGCGGCTACAAATAATGCGGGGCAACTTGCAATAGCCATCAGTACTCAATGCCTTTTTGAGCTTTTACGCCCTGCCGAAATGCGTGGCGTTCATCGTGTATAACCGAAATAGTATCGGCAATATCCTGCAATTCGACCGCCATTGTTCTGCCGGTAATAATGACGTTCTGATCACTTGGCCGGTTTTTTAAAGCCTCTACAACCGGTTCAACGGGCAAATACTCATACTTAAACATATAACTCAATTCATCAAATATCAGCATATCGTAGCTGCCATTTTGCAACAGAGATTCGGCCAAAGCCCAGGCTTTTTCAGCCGCCGCTATATCTTGCTGTTTATCTTGCGTCTCCCAAGTAAATCCATGTCCCATTACATGCCAATCAATTAATGCATTATCTTTAAAGAACTTATACTCACCAGTCTCAGTCCGCCCTTTAATGAACTGGATAACGGCGCATCTTTTTCCATGCCCAACACTCCGAGCCATGGTACCAAGCGCCGAACTACTCTTACCTTTACCATTACCTTTCAACAGAATTAGCACGCCACGCTCTTCAGTAGCGTTGGCGATTTTTGCGTCCATTACGGCTTTTTTACTTGCCATTTTGGTCTTATGTTTATCGTCACTCATAATGGTGGCCTAATACTCAGTAAGCAGGCAGTAATAAATAGTCAGCGCCTAATAGCCTAGCGATGCGCTCACCCTTCCCGCGCTTAACGGGCGAATTTTCTATATCGAGCAGAGTGATCTGCCCCAGTAACTCAATATCATCAAGTTGCTGGGTGCTCTTCCCATCAGTAATAATTATAGTGTTGAGCGCAAGTGCTGGGTTTTTTCTGAGCTCACTTTGTTGAAACGATAAGGCATGCTGCAGAACCTCGCGCAGCGGCGTACCACCTCCAGCGGGAATGTTGTCAAGTAATTGCCGCAGCGCCTTGGGCGCACGTTTTTTAGGCAACAAGATGTCTACTTTAGAGTTACCAAAGCCTAAAATTGTTAATTGTTGCCGCGACAAATAGGCTTTCTCTGCAATAGATAAAATTGCAGCCTTAGCTTTTGCAAACAACTCGTTGTGTAGTGTTGAAGCCGAGGTATCCAGCAGCACAATATTCAGGGTTGACTGTCCAGTTTTTATCGGCCTAAACTTTAATTGTGCTAAGGGCCACTGCCCCGCACTTCCTATTAGACTCGTAAACCAGTTAATCCGTTTGGAATCGTTTTTTTTCATCTCTACGCCCGCCATACCAGACCCTTTGCCTTTTACGAAAGCATCGTTAATTGCCACATCTACGTACAACAGGCTTGACCGGATACGCCTAGGAAAAGGCACAATAATTTTTTCAGCGGTAACCTGCTGCTGGGGGTCCATCGCGCCCCAATCACTGCCGACTGGCGCCTCATCAACTTGCTCATTCGGCTTAGAAAATGGCTTTGGCTTAACGGAGGGGGGCGTTGTCTGCGTGTGGTTACGACGGTGGTTTAACACCAACTCTTCCACTGCTAGCACATCATTTTCACCGACCTTCAGTCGGTCATTTAATACTGCATGAGCAGTCGCGGCGCGACACCACACAATATCAGCGCGCAAACCATCAACATTTGCAGACTGGCATTTATTGGCAATTAACACTCTTAGCTGCTCATCACAGGTAGCGTTTTTTAATTGACGTTTAGCTATCGAAAGTTTTTCAGCTAAGGCTTCCTGCTGAACTTTATAAGAAGCTAAAAACTCTTCTGGGGCCATATCGAATTGCTCGCGGAGACGCACTATCTCCACGCGATCTTCGACACTGTATTGATTATCAAGTTCAACGGACAAGCCAAACCTATCTTGTAGCTGTGATCTCAACTCACCTTCGTCCGGGTTCATCGTACCCAGCAAAACAAATCGAGCGCTATGGCTTTCACTGACCCCATCTCGCTCTACAATATTCACACCGCTGGACGAAACATCTAACAATAAATCAACTAAGTTATCCGGCAGTAAATTCACTTCGTCGACATACAACACACCATCATCTGCTTTGGCGAGCAAACCCGGTTGAAATTCTGTTTTCTTGCTGGCAAGCACTCGCTCTAAGTTTAGTGTACCGAGCAGCATCTCCTCGGTGGCGCCTAATGGCAAAGTTATGAAACTAACCTTCTCATTATGTGCGTCAACCATTATATCTGCCAACCCTCTGGCTAACGTAGACTTAGCACTGCCCCGCGGCCCACTGACTAGCACACCGCCAATGGCAGGATTGATTGCCGCCAGACATAACGCGAGTTTAAAATTGATTTGACCCGTCACGGCTGTGAACGGAAAATTATACAACCGGATCACCCTTTGACTCGAGCTTAAATCGACTAACCGCCCAAGCGGACACCACTCCTAATGCTATCCAAAACATCAAGTTACTCGCTCCGGTAACAATAAAAAAGCGCTCATGAAGAGCGGTTAACGCTTTAACCGCCTCTGGGTCAGGATGACTGAACAATGCCCCAACATGCTCTGGGGCGCCATACGCATATGGCAACACGATAGCGATGGCGCCGACTATCTTAATTCTGACAGCCCCAAAAACAAGGGCCAATAAGCCTACTCCGACGCCAATGACTGCCATTAGCCACCATAGCTGCCTGCTCTCCAATGCAGCCGCTTCACTACCAGGAATTTCTGGCGGTAGGCCGATAGAAGGCGCCACATACATAGCAGCATAGCCACCACACCCCCACAATATCCCTTTAGCCGCAGATAACGTAGTTAGCCCCATCGCCTGCAATTGCGACATAATCGCGATAAGCACTGACGCGAAGCCAATGCCAGAGCAGATATTAGCGATGACGGTATAGGCGGTGCGCTCACTGCCATCTTGGGGAGCCCACGCCTCGCTGGAATGATCATGACCACCATGATCATGTTCAACCTCATAGCTCTCTGCGTCGAAGATAATAGGATCGATGAGTAAAACTTGGGCGACACTAAACAGCAGACCGGCAATAATTCCAGCCAACAGAGCGTTAAAAATGATTCGGCGAAAAACCATAAAATACCCCTAACTAGAAACACGTAAAACCTATCCCAATAGGGCCTAGGTGATTAGTTTATGTAAATCTAGCGGGCTAGTGACAAGGAAAAACCAGCGCATGTCGAGTATCGTGCGCTGCGTTATGAGCAACATCCATCGGCAAAAAACCAACTGCAAAGAGAACAATCGTTCCAAATACGATCGCAGCCATATTCTGCATAGCAATAGAGCTAGTTGCTGAAACTTGAATATTTTGACTAGTGCTTACTTGAGTTGTCATATTTTTATCCATGTGCACCCACCGTGCATTGTAATTGTAAGTACTTAGGCCGGTCTTCGGGCTCAAAGAGTGCAGATCGCTAAGTTTGCGCCTTCCCAAAGTTGATGCTTCAGTGGCATTGCAAACATCTCTATTACCGATGCGGGGGCAGCGATGGAGTAACAAATCGATTGTTTACCATACTTCCCGATTATCCCGTTCAGGGCACCTCTGTATTCGGAGTACAGCATACCAACATTCAATGGAGTTTAAAACGCTTAAACCACGTCAACAGGCCGAAGCTGATACCAACTAGTGTCAATATTACCTGTGGAGTCAAAAATGGTCACTTCATACCCCAGCTTTCCAAGCTCTTGGTTAAGATTTCCTTGATATAGTGCGGTTCTAAATTCAATATAAGTGGAGTCGTCTGCTTTGCACATTAATTGGTAGATCCCTCTAATGGTGAAAACTAGCGCGTTATCCGCTAAATAGATATCATCGCTATTAGCCATCACGGTATTTACTAAAACCTTCTCTCGCCCCACCAGACTTTTAATGAGGGTCGCAAACTTATCCACAAGCATGCTTAATTCCGCTATAAAATGAAGTGATGCTGGCAAGTTAACGTGGTTAATCGTTAAAAA
>MDSY01019440.1_pt1 | contig 16392 bp, 23 predicted proteins | sample 811131 | NCBI WGS metagenome assembly MDSY01 (sample SAMN05326643, study PRJNA326480) | marine metagenome | isolation source: seawater | place: Atlantic Ocean: South West | collected 2010
CTCCCCCCAGCAATAAAACACCGTGTTTTAAAACAGTTTTAACAAAACAAAACAAATAAAACGTACTACACGGGCCTATACCCCCGTGTTTTATGCAACCCTGCATCGAGCGTGAAATTGGCAAAGCTTGGAGTACGGCTTTTCGGTTAGGCACCAACTTTTGCACCCGTATAAGCAGATTGATAAAATCAGAGATTCATAGATTGCACTTTTGGCTTTCCGATCAATGTTCTGTGATCGAAATATGCATTTGGATAATGCTCCAAAGGAACGAGCTGCAGAATCGATCCAAGATTAAACATCGATTGTGTCAGATCCATCGCTTGAAATACAGGAGCCGAGGTATTTGAACTTGGTGCTTGGTCACCACGGGTACATAACGTCCATTTGGCGAGATGAGATCGGTCATATCCGTGTTGCCACACGTTCTCGGGTCTTGGTACGTTGAGAGAGGGCGAGCACAGAATAGCAATTCGGTCTTTGAACCCTTGAAAGGGTGGTAGGATCCTGCGTAAAAACCTCCATTGTAAAATGGCCCGCATCGAAGTTGACTCTTTTCCGCCACAAGCGCAAGCTAGAGGCAGCGCGCATGTCAGCCTCCGACGCTACGACCGCGGCCATGCATCAGGGCGCTCAGTGGCTGCAGGGCATGAAAGAGGCCGCCATGAGCATGACATCCCAAGAGAAAAAGGACGAAGATGAGGTCAGCGCATGCCGCCCGTTGTTACTGGGTGTCAGAGCTCCTGCTGGATGAGCGCGCCGCACGTGTTGATGCGTAGGGATACTCGCCATTTCAGAACTTGCAGAAAAGCCAGGGACTGCAAGAATGCCGGTGTTTCAATGACCGCGAGATCAACCCGCGTCGCTGTGTTTCGATCCTGACAAAGATCCTCTGGCTCCTAAGCAAGGGGGAGACGCTCAACAAAGTCGAAACGACCGAGGTTTTCTTCGGAGTGACGAAGCTGCTTCAGGCCAAGGACCCGCAGCTGCGCCGGCTCATTTATCTTGTGATGAAGGAACTCAAGCCGAGTCCTGAAGAGGTCATTATCGTGTGTGCAACGCTGACCAAGGACATGAACTCTAGGATGGATCTATTCCGCGCAAATGCTATCCGTGTGCTCGGCGCCATCATCGCTGCAACCGACCCGACCATGCTTGCTCAGATCGAGCGTCATCTCAAGCAGGCACTAGTTGACAAGAATAGTTTCGTCGCTGCATCTGCGCTTGTGGCTGGCATCCACTTGATGCATGTCAACGGTGAGGTCGTCCGCCGATGGGTGAATGAAGTACAGACCGCGCTGCAATCTGATAACGCGAGCGTACAGTACCATGCACTGGCACTGCTCCATCATATCAAACGGCAGGACCGCCTCGCGGTTTCCAAGGTGGTCGCATCGCTGACCCGAACGCCTCTCAAGTCGCCATTAGCACAATGCCTTCTCATCCGCTTTGCAAAGAAGGTGATCGATGAGGACCAAAGCAACCCTGAGAACCGTGACTGTGCGCTCTTTGACTTCCTTGAAGCCAGTCTGCGCCATAAGAGCGACATGGTCATCTATGAGGCAGCCACTGCCATGTGTGGCCTCACCAGCGCGAGCCCACGAGAGCTCTCGTCTGCAGTTGCAGTGTTGCAGCTTTTCCTTTGTTCGCCCAAGCCAGCCAACCGTTTTGCCGCGGTCCGTACGCTGAACAAGGTGGCAATCATTCACCCGCTCGCTGTCACCCCCTGCAACATGGACATGGAAGGCCTCGTAAATGATTCGAATCGTTCCATCGCCACATTGGCTATTTCCACGTTGCTCAAGACGGGAAGCGAGTCCGGTGTCGAACGCCTTATGAAGCAGATCACATCCTTCATGTCCGAGATTGTCGACGACTTCAAGATCGTGGTTGTTGACGCGATCCGCGCCATGTGCCTCAAATTCCCACAGAAACATCGGCTACTTATGAGCTTCCTGAGCAATGTGCTGCGTGAAGAGGGCGGCTTTACCTACAAGAAGGCAGTTGTCGACACACTACTCATCATCATAGCAAAGATCCCCGAGGCCAAGGATCCTGGCCTTGCGCACTTGTGCGAGTTCATCGAGGACTGCGAGTTTACACTTCTCTCGACACAGATCCTCCATTTGCTCGGCATTGAGGGCCCAACTACCACGGAGCCTTCGAAGTTCATTCGCTTCATCTACAATCGCGTTGTGCTCGAGAACGCTGCTGTTCGAGCCTCAGCCATCTCTGCCCTGGCCAAGTTTGGAATCCAAATACACGATCTCCGCCCCTCAATCATTGTACTTCTGCAGCGCTGCCTCTTCGACAATGATGACGAGGTTCGTGATCGCGCCGTCTTCTTTGTATCTTTGCTCAATGGATTGGATAAGAGTGCTAAGCTTGGCGGCCTCGAAGTCAAGAAGCTTCTCCTCGACCCGCTGCCGCTGCCGCTACCTGCGATCTCGACTTGCTTGCGTAGTTACCTGTGCGCGCCTGTAGAGGAGGCATTTTCCGTGGCCACACTCACAGATGACCAGAAACTGAACTTACCGGAGCGCGACAATGCGAACTTCGCAGCCGACCAATCGCGTGGCGTTTTATCGGATGCCATGGAGAGCTCTTCACATGCCGCCACTGTCTCTACTGATAGCGATGCTGAGCTTTTCTTGCGCATACCACAAGTTGTGTCCCTCGGGACGCGCTTCACTTCATCAAAGCGAACAGCTCTCTCGGAGTCAGGCACCGAATATGAGGTAACATGCATAAAGCACGTTTTTGCTTCACATGTTCTACTACAATTCCACCTTGTCAACACTCTCGAGGACCAGCTTCTCGAGAATGTTTGTGTTGCTGTCGACCTCTCGAGCATGCCCGAGCTCGAACTCGACTCGGACGTGCCTTGCAGCTTGCTTCCTTACGGCCAGCCTTCATCTTCGTTCACTATTTTACGCCGTGTTAGCGGCGTGCCAGTTGGCAGCATCCCCTGTACGCTCATGTTCAACGTCAAAGACGTTGATCCAGCACAAGGTGAGCCTGATCTAAACGATGCCGGATATGCGGATGAGTACCAGCTTGAGGAACTCGAGCTCGTTGCTGCTGACTTCATGCAGCAGATGGCGGTGAACGACTTTCATGCGGCATGGGACAAGCTGGGAGATATGAACGAGGTGGTGGAGACCTTCTCACTCTCGTATTCCTCTGCCAAGCAAGCAATGGATGCGGCCATCGAGTTTCTTGGCATGCAGGCAGCGTGCCCTGCTGAGCTCCCGAGACCCGCATTGAATTTGCAACCCTGCCTGACTGATAAGCGGTATGCGTGTCTCGCCACGCCATTCCGGCAGCACATTTCGTGATATGGTACATGTCTGGGGCGGGAGAGGGAAATGTATGTGATATGTCCTTGTTCAACCATGACCAATGCAGGTGTGCGACAACACGGGTGCTCCTGTCAACGCCTTTGCGAAACACACTGTACATCTCGGCGGCGTTTTCCTCGGTGGCGTTCAAGTAATGGCTATTGTCAATTTGCGCACTGACTCGCCTAAGACGGTCGGCATGCGGCTCAAGGTGCGATCGGCTGACATGGTCATCTCGCAGTTTGTTGCTGCTAGTGTGGCATAGCAGATGATTAAGACTACGCACTGGCCTAGATGGACAATGTGATCGCAATAAGCTGGCAGGCCTTACTTGGCTGGGATTTCGGGAAGCGTGCAGCTAGAGGGCAAAGTTCGGGCTCAATCAAATGCGGCCCCTGCACGGCATCGACGGCCAAAATATGGCCTACAGTAGGGAGTAGGCTATTATGTGCGCGCTTACGCTGGCGACTTGGGCACTGTCCGCTCTTACTCTGCAGGAGATAATGACTCAGGCAACCGAATTTCGATTTTGGCTGAGGCAGTTTAGCTCAAGCAACAGACATGAAAACGATGAGTGGTTCTAGGGTCAGGTCGAGTTTCAGACAACATGGCCGTTATTTTGTAAAAAATGGTAATGACCCTGATGCGAAGTCCGAGCGATCGCGCTTATATTCTGTGGGTCACTACCCAAACACAGCTCTTTTTAACCCCCCTTAAAAAAATTATTTTTCCCCCTGGCAGGGGAGTGGCCTAAGCTCTTTAGGGAGAATAATGTTGAACTCACAAGGTGAAGGTTGTGTGGTGGTGGTGTACCCCTGTTTTTGCCCAAAAGGTAGCATCATTCCCGCCGGGTGATTCAAATTTCAATTCGTGGCCCACAGTCCTAGGCCACTCCCCTGGCCCCGTAATTTATAATAGTTATATTGAGACCATCTCATGACCCTCAGAGGAAGTCCGAGAGGGAAATTTGCAAAAGTTGCCCGGGCAAACGGGAACGGTAAGACGCTACGCTCTGCCGGGCTTTATCGCCCTGCAGCGTCTGGTGTCGCCGGAGCTCAAGGTCTACACGATCTCTGACCGGGAGGCTCTCAGCGAGCTTGTCGCTGACTCTGCCTCGACTCGACGCTCGCCATCAACCCTCGGGAGGTGCTGGGCTTGCAGACGATTGGCAATGGTGGCCGACAAGGGCGCCAGGTGGCAGGGAACCGGCCGCGGCTACATAGTGTCGTGCGCTCTGCGCCAGCTCAAACATGCGCTCGTTCCGGTCGTGGGGGCAGCAATTCGATCCGCATTTTCAATTTTTCAAACGACACTACTGATGCTGTCCACAGACTCCAGACGCGCGCTGACATGAACTTCTAGAAGATGTCGATGAGGGGGTTGCTCAAGCGCGATGAGCCGAAGTCGCAAGGTAGCGTCGCATCCACACACCAGGTGCTGCTGGGCAGCTGCTTGACAGCGCATGCCTCAGGAGCTCCGCCGTCGCTGGGGGGAGTTGCCGCTGCGCCTGCATGTGCGCAATGAGCCGATACCTCGACGTCTACTGTCCTGTGAAGCCTTGGCATACGCCGAGGCGTACATTCGTTGGAGGCATGCTGCACTCTTCTGTCGCAGCCGCGCGCATCCTCGGGCGCCCCTGCTTGCAGTTGCAGTGCTGCCACTGGAGGAGGTGGGCTCGTCGTCGGACGGAGCGCGCCGCGCGTGTGAGAAAGAAGGTGTGTGGAATTTTGTTGAAGTACGAAAGTCAACTGATAACCGTACTGACATGCAGAATTACCGAAATTGGAAGCCACATGAGAAGCAGCGATGGAATGAGTGAGAAAACGTGGGTATGGAAATGGAATGGAAACACCGCCTAGCTACTAACCAAAGTACCTAACTAGTCATGAGTGGCACAGCTGCCAGCATCTGCCGTGATGCTTCCGCAGGCCTCAGCTCGGACTGCTTGCGCTTGGTTAGCATACTCCGTAGGCGTGTAGTATCGACACGCCAAACTTCCAGGCGAAAAATGGGGCGCTAGATACGCATGTTTTCACTAAATGTGTTCTCGCCAGCTTATTGTAAGGACCCGCTCAGTTCAAGACGCAGCGTCTGATTCGCTTGTGGAGCTGAGTTGTGAGTTATGCTCTCCCAAAGATTGCCTCTCTGCTCGCAGCTCACTCGCGCTCCGATCTCGCACAACATGTGGCGTTTGTCCGGAGGAGCTCTCGAGTATCTGGCAAGTAGGAACTCTATATATGCGGGTAGTTGGCTTGAATTACTCAGGGGTTCCATCAGTGGCCGTTGATCGTAATTTTAAATATGTGTCTTAGCGCGAGCTCGGGTTGTGCTATGTTGCACGACTCGTTGATCTCGAGGAACACCGCAGTAGAAACCTGACGACGGTGCGTTAGCCAGGAGAAGGAGGGGCGCAAAAAAGCCGGGAATTTCATGCATATGTGTTCTCCTAGTTGCGATGACCTGATTAGTCTAGGCCGTAGCGTCTCAGTCGCGTGTGGAGCTGAGTTATGCCCGCGTAACGTTTGCGTCTCTGCTGGCAGCTCATTGGTCATTCGCGCTCCGATCTTGCACGGCATGTCCACGTGGCTATGTAATCATGTGGCATTCGGGTCGCTCTCGGGATACTTAGCAAGTAGAAGTACCAAGCAGGTATGTTGATCAGTCCGCGTATCCCTAGATAATGGGTCGCGCGATGTAGAAAAACGCGTTATTTGAGCACGTAAAATCGCATTTTTTTCTTCGTTAACTACCGTTGGTAGTTAAGCGCGGTCCCGGCGGACCGCCGAGGGGCGGGACAAGTTGGTTTCCCGCATCTAAGGTCTTGATGACCTGACCTCAGAACCACTTCGATGCCTGGAGCTAAGCGTTAACTGACCCTAGTTGGCAGATGCAGAGTTTGTTCGCACAGATACGGTCGGTCTGAGTAAAGATAGATACAGCATGTATCTGTTTTTTCACAGATACAGCCAGATACAGAGACTTGAATTGTCTGAATAATAATAACTTAACTATCAAACCCCCACTGCCACTATACAGTAAATTGCTTGGGTCCTCGCCCGTGGCAGGTGGCCGTAATGCCGCACGACAGCCATCAGCCACTAGGGCTCGCGCATCAGAGGATTGAAAAACATGGCTTGCCCCATGTATGAAAGGGTTGCTCTCTTTTTGATCATGTTCTCGATTAGGTTATTAGACTATATGGCGAGAAAGCAGGTGCAGTCGGAGTCGGCTGGCCCGCGCAGGCGCAGTCGCGCGGGATGTTTGGCGGGCTACACCCCTGGCTATGGTAGGCCAGATGGATTTCGACTGGCCCGATTGGCGCGGCTGTACCGCGCTCTTGGCGCTCGTGGTTGGCCTGGTGCGGCTGCTGCTATATCGTCCAGGCCGTTAATAGCCTGCTGACGCGAGTTCTGGCGTTTAGAATGCCGGTGTAGATGGGCCGTACGGCTTGCAGACGGCGTCATGCTCGACGCTCGTTGGGTGCATATTAGGGCGTGCGAGAGGTTTTCTTGCAGCTACCCGGCATTTGTATACGCAATCGCGTGTCACCTAAGACCTAAGGGCTGAAGAGATGGCAACTTTTGGTCAAATTTTCCTTGTTTTCGAGTAAGTAGCAGCCGCTCCAGGCCGACCACGAGCGCCAAGAGCGCGATTCATCATGACCAAGTCGACCAGCATCTAGACTAGATCTCAAAGGATTCTATAGCCCGTCGCACGGTCCGCGCTGCTGCGCTCGTGTCGGCCTGCCGCCTGCGGCGGACCCGCTTTCTCGCCATTTTTTGTGATTAAAAGAGGAGCTTCCTTTTCAAATGAGTTTTTCTGATTGCTGGCCTTTAATTCACAATCATATTGACATGCACATTTTTTCTCTAATGATAACGGATCAAGGCGAGCACTCTCACACTGTGGTGTACCTTGAGAAAGAAAATAACCCCATGTAAGGTTTGCGCTATATGTGCTATAAGTCGGATACAGCCTGCGCCGCACGCGCGGCAAAGGGGGAACCGAAGTCAGAGTGCGTTGTAACCAAGTAAAGGTATGTGAAAAACCGACTGGATGACAAAACAGCAAAACATGGAAACCGGTGACACAAAAGCAAAAACATATTTGCTGTCTAAGACCATGTGGACTGCATAATGCATATTAGCCAACTAAGAGATCAGACAATTCTGCTTGGAGGCTATTAGGCACGATACGAAGACGCGATAATCTTCGCTGAGCGAGAGAATATGCAGTATCGATGGTCGTCCGATTAAAGGGCGACGGCAGATCTTCATGGCAAGTTCAGAGAAGTTGCAATGAAGGAGAAATGTCCCGGCAATGTTCCCGCCGAGATGTTGTTTTATTGAGCTTGGGACGTTGTTGTTTGTTGAAGGGGAGGCCAATTGAGTCGGTTAGTTTGTGCGGCGACACTATATAATGATAACCCCTGACTAGATCAATTCGAGGTGCTGGCACAGCAGGAGTATTAGCGATTGGCTCGACTGCCTAAGCAACGCTTCTACAACCCGAGGACGCAACTCGGCGGATGCAACAGTAGCGCCAAAGCCAGAACTCAAGCAGGTGCCGAAGCAACAACGAACAATGAGCCACGTCGAGCAACTTGAAAAATGAAGCCATCACCGAGGGAAAGCAAAGGCACGCCAATAAACTCGAGGAAGAAGCAGATCAACTCATACTGATACTCGACGTGATATGCGACGCGCCAGAAGACGCGCATGCTGGATCAGAAGTGACGTCACGCGAACTGCTATAGGACGCAGCCGGACCCGGCGCTCAGCGCGCGAAATGCCAGGGAATCTTCGCGCCGAGCCTGTGAGCAAAATGTCGACACGCACCACGTTTTTGTCGTCGGACATTTTTTCTGGGCGTGACACATTATATTAGTAGGGATGTTGAGCTGTGGGCGCCGGCTGGCTGCACTATAAGAGAGAGTATAGAAATTAGAAAACACAAGAGAGGGATTTTTTACACACAAAAATGCATACCCCGGGAGACTGACAGTAAATTCCCTCAACTCTGTCAAACTCAACAACCCTGGGGTTATGAATATAGGTTCTTATATTATTAGTAATATGTATATATTCAAAATTTAAAATAAACGGGGGAAGGAAAAGTGGAAAACAGCAAAAGGCAAAACACACCATCAGGGGAAGGACAGTCACCCAGCACAAAAATAATGCCATAATCGTATTAATGCTGCATTTCATTTTGAGTGCTTTTAACATAGTACAAGCGCGCCTTGTCAAGAGAAGCTTTTTATTTGGCCACATTTTTTTCAATATCAATATGAATATAACAGACATCTTTTGCGCCAAAAAACGGGTGAAGCATGCGCGGTGTATGTGCCCTAGGATGAATACTGGCTATTAGCCACTTGTGAAGTATACCCCCCTTCCAAAGGTTGGCTTTTCCGCGGCCAAAAAACAGGAATTCCGGGAGAAAACTGCTATTTCTGAAAAGTGTAGGCCAAAACATATTTTCGGACGTTTTTTTCGGAATTTTTGTCACGGCGATCTCGATTCTCGCAAAAAAACAAGCGATTTCTCCCGTTTCTGCTCTAAAAATAAAAAAAACCAGGCCAAAATTGCGGCGGGGGAGGTCGGTGAAAATTTTGTCTCTCCAATGTGAATGTCCAATCTCGACTTTCGTGAACAACAAGCATTCCTGCTCAAAAAAGTGGAAAAAATCAGGCCAAAATTGCGCTTGTTTCTGTTCTTCCGGCGGAAATTTTGTCACGATTTTGTCACACTATTCTCGACCTTCGCAAACAACAAGCGATCTTACCCGACTAACTCGACCACGCTCGCTCGATTGCGATAGCGGGCGCGACCGTCAGATGAAGACTTTTTTGGTTTTTGCCCATTTTTTTGTTTCAACATCGCCAAATTCTTTTTTCGCGCCCACTATCTAGTGCTGATGCACACCTCAAAAGACGCCCACGGCCATATTTCGTGACTGGGGGCTCATTTTTCGCGCGACAAATGGTGTCCAAAAAAAGCTTTTCTTGGGGCGGCGAGCTTGTAGCTGGATTTTCGTGACCGAGGGGTCATTACGGGGTCAGGGGAGTGGCTCATAGGACTGACGTGGGCCACGACCCTTCAAATTTAAATCAACACGGGAGAAAATGAATGCTGGTCTCATCATTCTGCGCGTCGCGCAGAGAGACGCGGCGCAGAATGAGCGAGACGGAGTTGGTCTACGCAGCTCCGTCGCAGCAGCGACTCCGTCGCAGCAGCAGTAGCTCCGCCGCAGCAGCACCACAACCTTGCACTCAAATGATCGTCTCATCGTCGCGTCCTTCCTCGAGGTGCTGCTGGCAACACCTCAAAAAGGGACGCGGCGGCAACTCGAGGAGGGACGCGAGCTACGCGCAGCATCAGCTCCGTCGCAGCAGCATCAGCTCTGTTGCAGCAGCAGCACCTCAAGGAGGGACGCTGCGGCAACTCGAGGAGGGACGCGAGCTGCGCGCAGCATCAGCTCCGTTGCAGCAGCAGCAAATCCGTTGCAGCAGCACCAGCTGGCGACGGCAGTGTCCCGCGACGATGAGCGGTCGAAGGGGGCTCTTCTTGTGAAATTATCGCGCCGCCTGACGCCACCTGGCAACTTCCTGTTATTCATAATTCTTTTTCAGAAAGAGCCTAGCTCACTCCCCTGAGGGGAGGGTCAACAAACTTTGAGAATTTGGGGGGGGGTTAAAAAGAGCTGTGTGGGTATATGTAGTACCGGTAGTTTTAAAACATGGTGACCCACTGAATTTTTCGCGCGACAAAAGGTCAAGGTGGCCAAAAAAAAATCCTCTCTTGGCAAGGCAGCTTCCGAGCTCAAGTACTTACTACTTAGTCTCCCGTTCATTTTAATGTATATTGTATAGTAACATTGGAAACTCAGACATGGCGCAGCTTCTGCTAAACATCGACGCGGAGCCGGCGGACAAGATGAATCTGCAAGCTCTCTCTTTTCAGGACTTCATGCCCGGCAGCGCTGCGTCTTCAATGTCATCACAAATGGAAGGATCAGCTATCGGATTGGGCACTATCGGCAGCTCAATGCTGAAGCCACAGGCGTGTGAACTTGTGAAGGTCTGGGTGATGGACAGTCAACAGTCATGGCCTGCTCCTCACCTTCAGTCTAGCCGCGTTCCCTCGCCACACAACCCAGTAATGGAGCGCACGTGTGAGGGGATCCCTTCTTTGGCTCTGCGCGCACCGACGCTTGCCCAACTTTCTGACAGCATCCCAACAACTATAGGCGAAACCATGTTAAAAAGTAAAAACACCGCTGGCACCTAACTAAGGCCAAACAAAACATGGTAACTGCGATCACTGCCGTTCCAAACATTCTCGAAACGGCGCACGCATGGGAAAGATAACCTACACCGTACATACCTCTAGCCAACAACGGGAACTAGGGCGAGTGGGCAGCCAGAGCAAACGTCACCCTGATGCGCCTCACAATCGCACAAATCACAATGCGCAGTGACTACCCAAAACTGAACTCGGACAATCAATGAGGTTCAATCAAAGGAAAACCACAGCTCCAGACCCCTACTCTGCTCTTCGTTAGTGTTTTCTAACGTATGTCGTCAGAGTAGCACATAGCACTAACAAAGGATCAGAGGTTTGGGACATGTCGTGGCAAACCATGTTAAAAACACCCTAGCACCTCTTAACTAAAACTATGTAATCCCTAACTAACGCAGACAAAACATGGTAACTGCAATCACCCAGGGACAGCCCCTTGAGCCTCTACGGAGACTAGGCCCACCGAGTAATCGATTTGAAGATCAAGGGCGCTCGAGTCAATGGCTCAAACCACCCCCCTGATGTTGAGATCGGCCGTGCCTGACCACTCATCAACCCCATATCGCATGGCCACCCCCATTTCCCCGTCCTTGCAGTCGGCGACCTCCCCAGCCGACTTCCAGCACGAAAGCCGCCACAGCTCCTCGGGACTGTTTTTTGTCAAGCACTACCAGCCGCTCTTCGACGTGGATACTGTCCAGGTTGCGAAGATTGGAAGGGAGGGTGGATGGAGCTGGACCGCGCACGCGCGCCGAGAGAGAAAGACATAAATGAGGGGCAGACGATGATAGATAGAGACGCAGACGGAGAGAGAGGGAGATGAAGAGAAGGGAGGGATGAGCGATAGAAAAAATGAGAGAGAGAGAGAAAAAGGTGAGCTGTCGCCTACTGCAGGTCCTCAACCGGCTCAAGGCATCGTTGTTCCCACGTCCGCGCGGCGTCTTTTTCGATCTCATATCGTGTAATCCCGACCTCTACGGACCTTTCTGGATTGCGACGACACTCATCTTGTCGATGGCGGTCACAGGTAATCTCGCCTCTTTTTTTGCATTCGTGCCTAGCGCGGATAGGCCAGAGTGGACGTACAACTTCAACCAGCTCACGCTCGCGGGGTCGGTGGTCTACTCATATGTCAGTCTACTGCCGCTAGTGCTCTGGTTGTTGCTGAGCTACAACGAGGCATCGAAAAGGTTGGTCGATATCTTATGCATCTACGGCTACGCACTCAGCATCTTCGTGCCCGTCTCCTTCCTCTGTGTTCTGCCGTCCGACTTGTTTCGTTGGTCGCTTGTCTTCTTGGGTGGATGTATATCGGGTGTTTTCCTTCTCTCTAACTTTCATGCACACCTCAGCGACGCCTTTCCTTTCGGCGAGAGCCATGCAAAGCGAAAAAAATGCGCACTCCTTGGAGGAATTGCCATCTTTCACTTTGCCTTGCTCATCCTCTTCAAGTCATACTTTTTTCTATAAGTATAATATAGTTATAGTAATTGGGCCAATGCTTTGGTCCACTTACTAAATGGTATTAGCTATTAGCGCCCCACCCGTAACGCGCGCAATGTCCCAATCCCATCCCCGCACGCGCACCCTCAATAAAACCCCGGCCCTCTCCATATAATTCTCCAGCACCTCTTAAAACTCCCCGCGCACTCACCTTTAATTTATCAGTCATATACAGCTCGCGCCGCACGCGCGGCGCAGAGGAGAGCTGTAGACAGAGCTTGGTGGTTGGATACCGGCACCAGACAGAATGAATGACGAAGTGGCGAAGAGCACACGTAACGGAATATTCAATATAATACTATACTGCGCATAATATATTACTGTGAGGATATGCGCTTTCTCGGATGAGAACCATGGACTGCATAATGCACTGCTCACTAGGAGATAATACAATCTACTATAGGAACTGGGCATGATCTGGAGGCGAGATAATTCTTCGCCGAGTGCGAGTGGGAGAATATGCAGCACCGAGGGTCGTCCGAATCAAGAGCGACGGCGGATTCTCATTCTCATTGCGAGGTTCAAGGAAGTCGCAATGAGATGGGAATGTCCCGGCAACCTTCTAGCCGAGATGTTCTTTAATTTGGTTCGTGAAGTTGCAGGAGAGGGTCAAGCGAGTCGATAGTTTTGTACGCGACAATATCAATCCTTCCGGACCCCCCCAAGCCCAAGTTCCCGGCACAAGCATGTCCAGTCATCGTAATCAGAACCACACTCCCACGCAAGTAGAACCATCACCACAGACTCCCAACATGACTCCCCCTTATATCACCACCAGCAGCACACCGACTCTAACACCCATCATACACCCGCACCGTCCACAGCAGTCCCATCAGCAGCCCCCACAGCACCCCCCACCCCCCATCCCGCATATGAGAACCAACAGAACCATACATAAAACACAACACAAACGGAGACCCCCGTACGCACGCTGCACGCACTTTTAAACGCTACACACGAACCATGTAACACACCCCTTGGCACCCCTTTCCCCTTCTAAGGCTAATACTTCCCACATGGACATGCGCACATCGCACCCATCCAGCATATATAATGCGATTTTACTATAACATGATGGGAACCCGTTAGACCTCCAATCCACAGGGTGAGCCTCTTGCCCATCTTGCCTCGATGTATTCCCCACCGTTTCCAATAATCCCCATCATACATCTACATGCCGCCTATGTCCCTAATATATTGACCAGTAATATAACCCAGCACTCATAGCACTGGTATGACTCTCCCATTCATAGTTAATAATCAGGTAGATGAATCCACACCCTTATAGCTGGAATCGCTTGCTGAATTCCCGCCAATTCTCTTTCCTACACACATTCAGCCACAGCCTATACCGCAGTAACATCCCGAACCCTGAGACTAATAATTTTAATTCTGATGTTAATGAGCAACCCCCTGATGTTCAATACTCCCAATCTCACCCCATTGATCCCGCCCTCCCTGTTAACTACCTGATCCGTCTCATCCTTTTCACCTTTGAGTTCTCCCATGACCATTTCCATGACTTAGACACATTCGTCCCAGCACCCGATGGCACCTTTCCAAGCCATCTCCAGCACTTCTGACCCCAATATTCCACATGTTAATCCTTACGTCCTCCTTAGAAGGAGTTGGTTGCGCACTGCATCACATTAGTCATATAGAACAGATTGTAAGTGCCGAGGGGGTACACGTCTGCCGGTGGCTCAGCGTTTTCAACCTACTCCCCCGCCTTCTTCTCCTCTCTACCCTTCATAAAAGAATAAACATGAACAGACCCCACAGCAGCACATACCTCCTTAACTCCACAACCTTTAAGAACCCTAATATAGGTGGACGTAGAGTTGGAGCCCCTAGTGACCTTGCCGGAGATACCTTTGAGAACCGTGTGAGGGCCTTTCTCAATGGGCGTTTCTGGGAGCTCCTCTCCACCTGCATAGACGTCACCAGCACACGGCTGACGGCTCCCCGTCTCCCAGCACGGAATCAGTCCCATGACCTCTTAGACCCTCCCCTAACTCCTAGTCTCTAAGGAGCCGAGCACTAGATGTTCGCGACCTAGTTCGAGTAGGAGAGCTCAGCCGTGCCGTGACAAGAGCGGTACGGCCCGACTTGCCACCCCCTCCCCCTCCACCATTTCGACCCTGGTACAATTACACCCTAATATAATATATACACAGACACCGGACACCCCCAGCACTCCAAGAATTGGCATTGTACCTCTCCTCCTGAATCCTCTCGCCAATCCGCTATGCGATCTTCTAATATTAGTTCAAATTATGCTCAAGAAGCTGATGCCTCTCACTCGTCTGCCGCAGACCATGGTGGGTATTAGCGCTAATATGAGCACCTGATGTGGGCCTTCTCGCTCGACTCTGGGAGAAGCCGACATTCTCATGCTCTTGACTCTCTTGATGTTGTTTCATCCTTTGTCGCAGGTCGCGGAGCCCTTGTGCCGTCATCGCCCTCATACGCTTTGCATTCAACGGGGGCATCTCACACCCAGCATGCCGTGCATGGTTCTTGGGAGGGTGCCTTATCGCACTCCGCAAGGATGCTATATTAGCCTATACTCCTATATATTAGGGATACCCCCTCCCTCCGCAAGCTCCGACCGATAGCTATCGGCTCGGTGTTAAGCCGTGTGGTGTCCAAATGTGCTACGGCTGGCTAGCCGTGCGCTTTTCAGCCCTTTTCGAGCCCCCAACACCCGAATCATCCTCCTCAAGACCACGTACTCAAACGGACGGGTCACCACATGGCCCACATCCAGGTATATGTGTTTACTGGTACAGAAATTGCCCGCCACACTATATATCAGCAATTCTAGACTCTCACCCCACCTACATTGATGTCTCCTACTCCTAGTAGGATATGTCAAGAACGCGCATTCAATTATCTTTCTATGGAAGCCTTTATGCCCTTGATTAGAACTCACCTTCCAGATATTCTTCCATGCGGATTGACTCCATGTGTACGGGAGCACCACACTCACCACTTTTTGGGCGAACTCTCACACCTTGAACTTCCCTCTACGTACAACAAGAACAATTCTCGCCCAAAGAGGTACAAGGCATGGCTATCCCTTAGGGGCTCAGCTCTTTGCCTTAGGGCTACACCCCCTCTTGTGCTCCCTTGCGCGCTTTATAGGGCGGAATGGGTCTGTATAATACTCAGCTAATATTCGGATGCTGACTTTTACACTTAGTGGGCTCTCCCTCTACTGCGGCCTTGGCCCTCACAGCCTTGTTACAACCAATCAACCATCTCCACCTATATAGATGCCGCCCTATCACCAGACTGTCGCCTATCCTTCTTAGGACTATCGCCATTCCCTGGGAAGTCATCAAATCTCATGCTCGGTAAAGATGCCACCCCACACGCACCAGGCTGACCTTAGAGGTCGGCCTTGGTTCTGATTTGCTCTCCTCGCTTGGTGCATCCATCTCCCACATTTCTACCACAGGACACGCAGTGCTTGGCCCCCCCATCGGGAGTAAAGAATACATCACAGTCGCCGAACGCTTAATCGAGGAGGCTCGCCGCAGCATTCTGAAACTCATTTCCAACCTTCTCATTGACCGAGACTCCACAGGTGCTCCTAACACAGGTATCTTCTCACCCGACGAGCACAGCTGCGTTTGATAAGGTGTACCATACGGTCAAAGGTCACACACCTTTTGCGCACACTATATACCCCCTGACACTGCTTCACAACACTTTGATCGTCTACACTCTGAATTGCTCGCAATTCAATAAACAATTCACATCTTAGTGTCTGTCCACAATCGCCTGTTTCACACGATTCAAACCAGTATTTCATACTTTCCTCCCCACATCTTGACGCGAGGAAAGTTACGTCACTTCCACTCGCATCGGGGGGATATGGCTTTCTCCCTTTCAGCCACACTCCCCTTACACACCACTCCAATTCGCCCATCAACCAGTCTGATGAGTCTGCTCTCACGCACATCATCAGGTTTCAATTTTGGGGGGGGGGGTTAAAAAGAGCTGTGTTTGGGTAGTGACCCACATAATTTCAATGGTATAGTTGTGGCCCACGGTCCTGGGCCTTGGCCCCGTAATTACGGTCCAAGGCCACACTGGGGTACCATGAGAGAAAAAATGTCCCCATAATAATAAAGATGCGTATTACTATTGGGTGAAAAGGTAAAGGTAAGTAACTACAGTCAGTACCGTACATATGTAATGATTGTTACCAGATCATTATCGAGGTGGCACAGCAG
>MDSY01131200.1_pt1 | contig 16391 bp, 11 predicted proteins | sample 811131 | NCBI WGS metagenome assembly MDSY01 (sample SAMN05326643, study PRJNA326480) | marine metagenome | isolation source: seawater | place: Atlantic Ocean: South West | collected 2010
GGCGCAATAAAGTAGTCATTATATTTCAGTCTTAGAAACGGTATTATAGGTTTGGAATATCCCGAAACCAATCCGCCTTCTAATTTCAAATCACCTTTCAAGTCAATATCGCGTGATGTATAAAGACTTATATTTTTCTCACTGTTGTAAAATGTTCCTATTGTGTATTCGTTGTATTTATATTTAACGGTTGGGTGTATTCCGTTATATTCATTTGACATTCCCATATGTATTGTGAATACCAGCCCAAAAACTATATTTTCCAATTATTGACTACCTTAAATTTGGATATTGTAAATCTTCCATCGCCCCAAAAGTCGGGTCATTAACAAACCATCGAGCAAATGCATGATCGACAACTGGTTCCGGTGGATAGAAAAATATATCTGGAACCTCCATTTCTCCATAATCAAAGTCTGGTACAAATGCAATTAGTGCAACTAATTTAGCCTGTTGTACCATCTGTTCTTCTATAGTATCTGCACTATTTAACTCTTTCGTGATTTCTGCAATTTTGTCTGCGATAAGTTGTTTGATTTTCGCCTTACGACTGTCTTTCTTTTTCTGTATTTCTTCCTTGGTGGGCTCTTCCTTTGCAACAATTACAGGTTGGGGTTTTTCTTCTTTCTTAGGTGTATCTTCCGTTTGCTTGTCGTCCACAGGTTCATCATCGGTCTCTGTCTCAGTTGATTCTTCAGAATCTTCTTTTTCTGGATCTTCTTCTTTCTCCGGAACTGGTTTAGTAGTTGATTCAGATTCAGTGGTTTCGTCAACAGGTGTTTCATCTTCAATCGGTTCCTCTATTTCAGCCTCTAATTGTTCAATTTCGATTTCAATCGACTGAGTTGTTATTTCTTCAACTGGCGCGGTTTCCGGTGTGATTTCCACTTGTGGTATCACAACTTCTTGAACAATGATAATTTCTGGAACGACTATTGGTTCTGGTATAACTTCGACTATAACCACAGGGGGTGCAATAATTTCTTCGACTACCTCTGGTTGATAATTGGGACATGCTATATCATACTGAGAATCCAATTCACATTGTTGGTTGAAATACGCAACCTGATACATGGGACATTGTTGATCGTATAAACTGTTAATTGTACATTGTTGATCTAAGAATGCTGCTGCATATCCAGTACAACCACTATCATATAATGGACTTGCAGCACATGCCTGATTGTATAGATATTCTGTATATGCTTTTGCATAGCCGTCACATGTAGGATGATAGAGTGTGTCTAAGTCACAGGGATTGGTAGTATAGGTAAACCACATTTCGCCGTCTTTGACAACAGGTCCATAAAAACCTTCCCATTGTCCATTGTCTTGTCCAGTAGTAACAAAACTTACATTTCCTAATTGACTAGGAGTGTAGATTGTACCCGCACCTGTTTGGTGATTAAAAAATTCTATAAAATCTTCTGTGACTTGCCAAACGGTATTAGATTCTACAATTTCACTATCACTATGAGAATTTTCTTGGGCCCAGTGATACCATGTGTCGTAATCATAGGTTTTTGTTTCTACTACATTTCCATTGGAATCAGTGACAGTAACCACAATATTGAGAGTATCGAATTGGTCTGCATATTCTCCGGTTGGTTTAAAATTTTCATCTAATCTCTGAGAGATATTACTATCACAATAAATCACACCATCTTCTGTCGTGACATTGAAGCAACCATTTATCCACTTCCATTTGTAGTGTAATTTATCTACACTAATTCCAGTATGTGATAATGCCTGATTGATTGCCATGGAGATTGCAAACTGGTCAGAACATGCACCAAATTGAACGGCTGTAGAGCCGGACCAAGCTTCAGTACTACCGTCTAATATGTTTGCATGAGTTGTACCACCAACACATAATCCATTGGTGATTATACCTTGTGTCAGATCCGCCGTTTCTGGGGATGTGACCACTGTGTTTGTTGTGAGGGATGTTTCTTGTGCGCTAACCGGCTGCGACAAGAGCGAGAAGGAATAACAGAGCGCCACCAATGACATTCTTGTTAGTATCCCACTGACGTTTTTGAACATCTTGTTTTGTCTCCGGTTCGAATTTTATTGGTATTTTCTTTTTACCTGTCCAAGTTTTCCAGCCTTCTTTAGCATCATCACCAATTTTTCCTTCATATGGACAAGGAGTCCCTGCCATTTCCATTGCGTCATAAACCCTGCGATCTTGACACAATACTGATACCGCCGCAACTTTCATACCCATATCATATAATGTTTTGGATATTTTAAGTCTTTCACAGTTTTGATCTGTAACACTTTCGCCTTGAGAAATACCTAGAATTTGTGTTTGGATTGCTCCACTAATTCCTACAGTACACAAATCCTGAGAGGAACCGCCGGCTGTTGGAGATATAGCAGATGGTGGGGGAGAAATCACTATGGTTCTCCCTTCCGAATCTACTGAACTTTTACTGTCTGTTACAGTTTCGATTTTAGTCTGAGATAATGCGGGCACTACTGAAAGTAATACCAATAGACTCGCAATTAAAAACTTTTTATATAACATTATAATTTCCTATTATCTATGCGCCTTCTTTATATAAGTAAACTCTACCCATATTTGCTGCACTCCAAGGAGCGTTGTTGGGAGCCACACCCACGCCGTCATTATACTGAATACTGTCTGCACTAATCAAGCATTTTGATCCATCGCCCGTCATACTAACATTATGACCAAAATTGGCGTTTGTAATGCCGCCGTAGCCTTTAGTTGCATCTGCAATTGGCGCTATTCTTACATGTTCTGTCCAAGTTGTTCCCGATCTAAGATATGTATATACAGCACCAACAAAATTATGGGTGATGCCGCTATAAGTCATGGCTTCACCCATAGCACCGATCAGCAATTTATCTCCAGATGCATCTAATGTTACTATTCCAAAGAAAAATGCGTTTCCACCTGAGCCGTCAGTTGGATATGAAGCGGGCCTTATATGTTGTTGATGGGTCCAAGTTGTTCCTGATCTTGTCCAGACATTTACATATCCACCACCAGTTGTAGAGACATATCCACCACCTTGTACCGAACCAAAAGCGAGTGTATCTCCGTTATACGATAAAGATAAAGCATTATTAGAAGTACCACCGCCTGACCCCTGCGTATTCCAACCACCAGAATAGCCATTCCGGTTATCTTTCAAATATGGATCACCACTATATAGCGTGTTGAATGTTGATATAGTATGTTCTTCAGTTGAACCTACAGAATTAGCCCAACTTGAACCGTTATATTTGTAAATATATATCTTACCTGAGTCCCTTCTAGCTGTCGTGCCGTCATCCCAACTAGTCGCAGCAACAGCTAAAGTGTTACCATCACCCGACAAACAGACTACGTTAAACTGATGATTAGCTGCCGAATCGGAACCACTAAATACTGTTTGCTCAGTCCAAGTTGTTCCACTTCTAGTTAAAATAGAAACTTCGCCTGCGTTGTATGGTGCAGTGTTTTGCCTGTTTCCACTATCATTTGTTCCGCCTCGGTTAGAACCAACAGCGAGCGTATTTCCATCATCACTTAAATCTAAGGTCATGCCATAATATTGATATTGTTGATTTGTGCCAGACCTCATAAGGGTTTGTTGTGTTGACCAAGTGGTTCCAGTTCTAGATAATACAAATACTCTTCCTGCATATGTAATTGAACTATCTGTATAATCTGAGTGTGCTACCGCAATAGTATTTCCATCAGCACTTATTGCTAAGGAATCCCCAACACCATAATATTGTTCAGTTGTTGATTGAGTTGGAGAAAATGTATATTGCAGTGTCCAAGTAGTGCCGCTATCAGATGTAACATATATATATGCTTGTCCACCTACACTAGAATCTGCTCTGCCACCAACACCACTACTAGATAACACAATAGTATTTCCATCGCTAGATATTTTAGCCCGTCTGCCGTACTGTGCATAGTCAGCACTATGGAGATGTGTGGGTGGTATGAACGTAGCTAAAAGCGCCGGTGCTTCCCAAGAGCCAAATGACAATGTAATTGCACTCACACTAGTTGCTGCCTGGCTACCATCAGATGCACTAAAAGTGACACTAAAAACCCCAGCATCTGATGTTGTGGTTGATGGTGTGATAGTGAACACGTTATTTACATTTGTAATGGTTGCAGTAGAACCTAAAGTTCCTGTTGTGACTGCATGACTCCAAGTGAGAGTTGCTCCCTCTGGGTCTGTGGAATTCAGAGTGATTGTTGTCGCTGTACCATCTATAGCCAAATCGTATGTTGCATTTAATCCAGTAATTGCAGTCGGACTTAAATTTGTCACTTCTGCGATTAGATACCAACCTGTACCATTGTAGATATAAAGTTTATTTGTAGATGTTACCAAAACAGATTGTCCAGTAGCCGGACTTGAAATCGCAGTCAAATCAGATAAATTTGTTACTGCTGTAGAAGCAGGGCCCGTTCCTGTTACTGTATCCTGAACAACTCCACCACTATTTGTACCTACCTGTTCAAGTTTTCCAGATGAATTTGCAGAAAGTTTTACTTTATTTGTACCACTACCTATAGTAATTTCGGGAACTTCGATACCTGTTGCGGTTGACTTAATGGTTTGTCCACCCAAGTCAATAGTACTTCCGTCTAGATATATATCATTAAATCTATTTGATGAAGTACCTAAATCATATGCAACATCTGTGTCTGGTACAAGCGATGAGGTTATTGTCGTAATATTGGCGACATTGTTTGCCAAAGTGGCAGGAGTGAGTACAGATTTCACTGCCCCAGAAATAGTGATTACTTCTGCCTGAGATGCGCCACCGTTTACCAGCGCAAGAGCTCTACTATTGATTGCAGTTTCTACCGTAGAATCGTTTCCAAGGTTTAATCCTTTTGCAGCTCGAGCCAGATTTACTAAATCTGCAACTGTTGCAGTGGGCAATGAATTCAATATAGAAGTTCTCATTGCAGCGATTGATGTGTTTAAATTACTATCTGGCATGTGTTTTTCCTATCATACTAATCCTTTATTAACTATAAATATAAGCTCTTGATTGTGTCGATGATCCACCTTGTGTTGAATAATATGTACCAATCATTCCTCTCTCAGTAACTTTACTTACCTTAATACCTTGACCCCAACCAGCTGCAACAAATCCACCTACACCATATTCTGCTTTAGTCCTAGTTCCATTGGCTGTAACATTTCCATTAGCTATATCACTAACATCAAAAAAGTGGACAATATTAGTAGAAGGATCAGAAACCATTGCTCCACTTGGACCCATAGCAACATATGATCCAAATTGAGTACTTTCTCCACTTACGAGGGTAGATAAGTCTACTATTAGTGCTCCTGTAGACATTTTGTATATGTAAGCGGCGCCAACACTGGTGGCAGTTCCTATAATTACATAGTCATCCCAAGCATCAACAGAATATCCAAACTGAAAAGCATCTGTAAGTCCGGTTAAACCTGTTGGAAGAATTGACCTAACATGAGCAAATGGAGATGTAGCGTTGAATATATCAACTCTTCCATCATTGCTATAAGTTCCATCATACCAAGCCGAGCCAATTGCAATATAAGTATCAGTTACTCCAATTCCTCTGCCGATTGTAGAATTCGCAAACTCGTCAGAAAATGGTGAAGATATTTGAGTTGCTGCCCAAGAATTATTAGCATCATATACTACTACTTTACCCTGCGGCACGGAATTCCAATCTACTCTTGGTGCAGTAGCCACAAGATAATTTCCATTAGGAGTAAAGGCCATATTATACCCTAAAAATGCTCTATTAGACCCGAAAGTTTGAAAATTAGTAACTGCGGCATAAGTAGAAGCATTATATATGTAGATTTTGCCAGTTTGCCCATAGTGAGGTGCGTTATTATTTGGTCCAGAGTTATATGCACTGACTGCCACAAAATTTGAGCTAATCGCAACATCTCCACCGAACCTAGATACAGCAGGAGTTGTACTGTTTGGAGTTTCACTAAATGTGTGAACAAGTGTATTATTAGTAGCATTATATAAGTATGCTTTATTATCTTCAGGAGTTCCTATAACATATTTGTCTTCACTAAAGGCTCCGTTTAGACCAAAATTAGAATAGTAACTTGAATTTGTTCCAGTAACATATGTTTCTAATGTTCTAGTAAATGTTGCTGGACCAAATGATAATGTAAACGCACTTACTGCATTAACCGCTCCTGTTGCACCATCTGTTACACTAAAGGTCAGACTGAATGAACCAGCATTTGCAGAATCAGTTGAAGGTGTTATAGTAAATACATTATCTGCCTGAGATACTGTTGCAGTAACACCAGCTGCGGTAACTGTTATTGTTCCAACCATTGCGCTGTGATTTCCACATTGATAGTAATAAGTTCCAACAGTGTTGGGAGTCCAACTTACAACACCACTAACTGCGCCTTGTCCAGTTGCAGCAGGACTACTTACGTTTGATCCACCATTTGAGTCTCTAATATAAAATGGATGACCTGATGCGTTTACAGTAAAGTTTACGGTTTGTCCAACTTTAATAGCAACATTAGCATTATTACCAGTGACACCACCACTCAATGTGTATGCACTTGCTCCTGAGTTTGCTACACCTACTGCAAGCGCTGTAGGCACAACTGTTAATGATCCTGATGTAACACTATGTGAAAATGTAAGAGCAAAACCTTCTGGGTCAGTAGATACGGCAGTGATTGTGGTTGCTGTACCATCTGTTGCGAGTGTATACGATCCATCAACACCAGTAATTGCAGTCGGACTATCATTTGTCATTGTGGCTATCAAATACCACGCAGAACCAGTATACATAAAAACTTTATTCAATGCGGTGACAAGCGCTGTGTCTCCAGCAACCATTCCAGTTTTTGCAATCAATGCTGCCATGTTTGCATAGACACCGGCGCGTCCATCGCCACCCGCAGCTCCGGCAGCTCCAGCAGGTCCGGCAACGGTACTATCTGCACCCGCTGGTCCAGCAGGGGCTGCGATAATCCATTGAGAAGTCGCCCCATCATTGTATCGAATATACAATTTTAAGTCCGCTGAATTAAACCACATGTCACCAGCTGTCGGTGTTGTCGGAGCAGTATCAGAAACGGCTACAGTCGTGATGGGTCCAGTTGTGGACACCCAAACAGTTTTTGTGGAGTCATATGTATAACTGACACCATTTAAGGTTGTTGTATCCCCATTTGAGGGACTATCTGGAAAGTTTAATGCCATCTTCTATTTATCCTGTTTTTCTGTTGTTTATTTTAAGACACAAATTGAACTTGCACAAATCCTTCATGGTGATTACCAGAATCACCCAAACCAACATTTGATAAAGTGATATTTGAATTTTTATATGAACTTCCGCCTCCGCCGATGCCGCCGCCGTTCCCTGCTTCGCCGCCGCCAGCATATCCGCCGCCGGCACCAGAACCACCCCAACCGCCAGCGCCGCCGCCACCAAATCCGCCAGTGCCGAACCAGTAATTAGTTTCTTTAGGAACACCACCACGGCCGCCGTTTTTCAATGCTTTGGCTAAATATGGAACAGGTTCGGTTGTATTCAATGAAACGCCAGCAGGAAGTATAGGACCAGTGTTCCATCCGGCACCACCTGTATCATGGGCATTTGAGATGTTTTCATACGAACTGGTTTCGCCCCCACCCTCGCCAAGAGATTGGTTTCCGCCAGCGGTCTGAGTACTGCCGTTCTGTCCATCCCCAGCGCGAGTCACATCCCATCCCACCGCATTATAAGATTTATAACTGCCAGGAGAGGTAGTATTAATTTCTTGATTATAATCAAAAGTGGTATAGTTATATGTTCTCGCGGCGCTCAAGGTTGAGAGGTTGGATGGGGCAACAGATGATTGTGCATTTCTCAGAGATCCGCCACCGCCAGCAACCATAATAGGTGATCCAATTCCAGTAGAATCATCCCATTCGGCAATAAAAGAAGCTCCACCGCCTGACGTAAATAAAGAGTCTGTGAGGTCATACAATTGTTGTGTCGATCTATTATTTGGAGTAGTATCCCATTTTACATTGGAGTTTGTATAATCCGATCCTGTTGCAATATTGTTTGTCCAAACTGCCGCCGCTCCAGATCCAGTAACTCCGTTTGAAAATATATTTGAACCATCGCTCGCATGGGCCGTGGATGCCAAACCGCCTATTTGCCCTGCTACAATTGCATATTTTTGATTTACAGTCAAATTCACTGTTCCTGTCATTATTGCACCTCTACCACCAAGGGCCCATGCACTACCATATCTCGATCCCATTCCGCAAGCACCCGCCATGTTAATTTTATAAGTGCCAGTTTGTGGACAAGTCCAAATTTGAACACCGGCAGTATTGAGACCACCAGCAGTAGAACCATCGCCATTGTTTATATTAAAATATGATGAATTAGCAACCCAAGTATTTGTCGATTGATATCCATATGCATGTTGTGCTGGGTTTAGTGTTGGACCCAATGGGCCTGTTCTTCCACAAGGATGAAATGTAAAATAAGAAGAATTTGCTTGCGTATATACATTTGAAAACCCCTGATATAAGACTCCTGTTTCATTTTTAACTATTATATTAAAAACTCTAGGTGTACCGTTTCCAGATGTATCAGTGGCAAGTCCTGTAAATGAATATGTAGTATCGCCAGATAATGTGGCAGCAGTAGTGCCCGTAATTGCTCCAGTATTTCCGGCCAAAGTAATACCAGTTGGCAGAGCACCAGATGAGATTTGATAAGAAACCGTTTGTCCTTCTGGATCTGTGGCAGTAATTTGTTCTGTTACCGGCGAATCGAGTCTATATGCATAATCACTTGCACCCAAAGGACCGACACCTGTTGATAGGGTTCCTGCCGCAGTTGTCCATACTGGACTACCACCTGTCTGAATTGCATCTGTAGTGGTCACATTTGCCCCGCCACTGACTGTAACCTTTACATCTAATGGGCCGTCTGCTTCAACAAATGCCTGTGGGGTGACACAAGTAAGATTTGCCTGATCAACTACGGTTGTTGTGGTCGCCCTATGAACTGCGCCTCCAGCCGTAATAAAATCTACAACCGTACCGACTGTAAAATTAGTTCCAGCTATTGAAAATGTAGCTGCATCAACACCAGTATATGATGCTGGCGTAACAGATGTTATTGTTGGTGTTGGATTTGATCCGGCAGCACCCGCAGGTCCAGTTGCTCCGGTTTGTCCTGCCGGAGTTGCGGGAACCCATTGATTCGACGATCCATCTGCATAATACACAAACATTGTCAAAGAACTCGAATCAAACCATTGATCGCCTGCACTAGGACTTGCCGGCGCAGTATCCGACACCGTAACTGAAGAACCACCACCACCACCAGCAGATGCTGATGGTTTCCAGTAACTATTTGAATTGTCCCATGTGAGAACTTGACCATCAGTTGCGGCAGTTGTGTGAACATCTGATAAATCACCTATCACGGTAGGAACATTCACTGCGGCCGCGACAGTACCGCCTGAGTTAGTACCTGTCTGTTCTAGTTTACCACTAGTACTTGCAACCAATTTTACGGTATTTGTTCCTGTACCGATTGTTAGTTCTGGTAATACAATACCAGATGAATTTGCAGAAATAGTTTGACTACCAAGATTCAGAGTACTACCACTTAAATATAAATCCTTGAATCTATGTGTGGAACTACCCAAATCATATGTAATATCTGTTGCTGGTAATATGTTGGTTGCGACTGAACCAGCCCATGTATTCGTGGTCGCTGTAAAATCTGCTGTGTTTAATTTAGTGGCGATTAAGTTTGTGACTGTGGTGGAAAATGTCGCGTCATCATTCAAGGCAGCTGCAAGTTCATTTAACGTATTTAATGTAGCAGGAGAAGAATCTACTAAATTTGAAATTGCAGTGTCTACATACCCAGTTGTAGCACCAGATGATGCTGGGGTTGCGGGTTTCCAGTAACTATTTGTATTGTCCCATACAAGATTTTGTCCATCAGTCGGAGTTGTCGTATGTACATCTGTCAAATTTGCAAGAGTTGTCGGTATTAAATTCGTACTATCTGTCAGTTGATTTATATCTGATAATCCACTAGCAGCCGAATTAAATACTTGTTTGATTGCGTTTGACAACTTAACCATTTCAGCAGTAGTTGCACCAGAAGAAAGTGTGAGAGCTCTGGAATTGATTGCCTGTTCTACTGTTGCATCTTCTGTAAGACCTACAGATTTTGCAGCCCTTGCGAGAGACAATAAAGTATCTACGGTTGCAGTTGGTGCATCTGTTGTAATCTTTGTTTTGATTGCAGCGATTGATGTTGTTAGATTACTGTCGGGCATCAAAATCTCCTTTGAGTGTTTTTACTTCTATTTATAATTTAGATTACTGATTGCCAATGCAATTTTTGTTTCTCTTAATTACGTATATTCTATTCTGGCGCAGTGGGCCATGTTATATTGCATAGTCTTTAGACATGATAATCTCTAATATTTCCATTTGCACCATCTCCGCCAACTGAAAGACCTTGCATAGAACCGCCACCACCACCGCCAGGGTATGTACCATGTGTTGCTGAAGCTGTTGCTGAACCATCACCACCTTTACCCGCAAATTCGCTAGTATTTCCAAGAATTCCAGAAGCAGATTGATTAGATTTACCACCACCGCCACCACCGGCGAATAGATGATGTGTTAAAAAAGTGGCAGGAACTGTATTAATTTGTGAACCCAAGCTGCGGAATGGAGAGTGATACAGTCCAGTAGGCACAGTATGATCAAAATTGGCGGATTCTGTTGTAGATGCATATACTACATAATCATTTAAACCTGTTAAACTTATTGTAGTTTTTGAACCGCCTGTAGGTAGACTTGTTCCAATACCAAAAGCGCTATCGGTGTTTTGTGAGAAAACGCTATTGGCTGTGCTGAAAGTGGCACCACCATTAGCTTCCGTTAAAGTAAAAGTTGTTGGATTACTTAAAGCAGCATTGTGACTACTTGAAACGCCTGAAGTACCTGTTCCTATAACGTAGACTCCGCCATCTAAAACACCAGCTTTAGCGTAAATCATATGAGCAAATCCACCAGTTCCTCCAGATGAGCGCTGGCCTGAACCAGAACTGGCTGCACCGCCTCCAGCGCCTCCAGCAAGCAAATATATCCAAACATAGTCATTGACTGCCAAGGATCCTTTTGACCAAGTTCCACTAGTTGAATAAGTGTTTGTTGGTGAACCCCAATTAGAAGGAAAAACAATATCAACAGCTGTTGATGTGCCCGTGGCACTACCAGCAACGATTGTCCATTGGTCGGTTGTTGAGTTGTATGTCCACTGATTATTACCAATCGAATGAGTATCATTATTTGCTGGTACTGATGGAAATGCCATTTTTATTCCTTTTTAGATATTGTTATAATTTGTTAATTTGATACTACAAATACTTGTACTCGACCTGCTGCGCCTCGATTACCCTGCCCATCACCATCGTTATTAGTACCACCACCACCGCCGCCGGGCCATGTTCCTGGCAGTCCATCGTTTCCAGAACTCCCACCAGTTTCTCCCGCTAAAGCGGTGCCAGAATATGACGCAATTCCGGCATTAGTACCCCCCAGAGGTTGAAACGCAGTACCACCAACAGATCTGGTAGTGAAACTATCAGACGGTGAACCAGCTGGTAAAAACATATTAGACATCACTAGGGGGGAATTATGTTGGGCAATGGAAAGGGCCCCTGTCTGTGGCGTTCCGATGGTGCCCCAGCCTGTGACTCGTGGATCCAGAATCAGGGTTGGAAGTGACCCTTGGCCAGCCGCGCCATTGCCACCGCCTGGCCCACCGCTGGCAGTTAATACATGATCAGCTGTTGCTAAAGTTCCATCTGGATTTCCTATATCAAATGAAGAATCTCCACCAGCACCACCTACAGAGTTGTTGCCAGGATGCCCACCAGCATTACCTACCACAATCGCAGCTGTAGATCCTACATATTGTCCCTGAGTTACATATACTTTGGTTGAGCCATTAATGCCCTGCTGAGTATTTGCACTTGACCCCCCACCTCCACCACCAATAATATAAATCCAAACCCAATCAGTATCACTGGCGGTATTGGTCCAAGTGTGAGTTGTCGAAGAGCCCGTAATGTCGGAACCAAAAGATGCTGTCGGACTTGTCCAAGTGGGTTCTGTTGGTGGGATGCCACCGATTGCAGCTGCATCAGTAATTCCATATCCAGAAAGTGTTGTCGGTGTATTAGATAGTCCAGAAAAAGTACCATCAAAAGAATTTGCAGTAGTAGTTAATTGCACCCATGAATATCCATTCCATGTATAGAGAAATCCAGAAGTAGTGTCATCAAACCAAAACTCTCCTACCAATGGGGTCGACGGTGCGGCGCCCAAAGTTGCGCCACCAGCCATAAATTCATTTACCCAAGCAGCACCATCATATTTTAAAACTTGATTTGCTACTGGGGTTGTGATTGTAGAATCACCAAGTGCAGTTAAAGTTATAGTAGGCAAATTTATTAAATCAGTATAAGAACCACTAGTAGCGACTGCATGTAAAGAGGAAATATCCGATTTTAATGCTAGTGCAGATGTTATAGTTGTAGCATAACTAGCATCATCATCTAGGGCAGCCGCCAGTTCATTTAAAGTGTCGAGCTGGGCAGGGGCCCCATCTAATATATTAGTTATTGCAGTTGAAATATTAGTGTCTACCTCGGTTTCTGTGTAGTACCTATTATCTAATTGACCTGCATTTAATTCGGCTTTAGTAAATGCGTCTGTTATTCCAAATCCACTTATAGTTGTCGGTTTGTTTGAAAGATCGGCAAAATCTAAAAACGAACCATTCCATATACCATTTTGATATTTTACTATTTGATTATTAAGTGGTTCTGTTACATTAACATCTTCCAAATTATTGAGTGCGATTTTCACGAAACTTGTTCCTACTACTAGGTTGATTGGTACTTGTACAGCGTCAATACCATAATTGTTTTTTAAATTTGTAATTGCGACTTGACCAGCGGCCGCATCTGCAGCGACTCTTATAAAACTCTCATCTAAATCTAATCCACGAATTGACCAGAGTCCACCTGTTTGTGTCAACGATCTCTGCATTATGTGCATAGGTAAAATTAAAGAAACACTGGCAGCAAAATTATCAATCTCGGCCGCAGTAGTTTCACTTATATTCCAAAAGGCATAATCAGTATCTTGTAATACCACTACATCTTGCGTCACCGTATTAGTAACGTCTACCAATTTTCTTCCTACTTTATATACATCTGTTGTATCGGTAGAATATTGATGTTGTCCTCTAGTATACACACTATCATCACTAGCAGTAAATACTACATCCCCATACGGCGAATTTATTATACTACCATCCCCACTTCTGCCTGTTTGAGACAAAAATCCTGCATTTATTGTGACACCTTTGAATTTTATAGTGGTTGCATTATTAGAAATATTTCTTACCCAAGAAACGGTTTCAGAACCAGCTGCACCCTCTATCAAACCAAAACCATCAGGCCCAGCGTCTGTTACTCCTATTGTCACTACATCCGAAGTTACTGTTGATACGGTAGTTTTAGTGTATGTAATTTTTTCAACGAGTCCTCCTAGATCATATCGACCACCTTGAGCACTATTAGCAGTGACCGCTCCATAACCACTACCAAAAGAATAATTTTGTAGTATTGCAACTCCATCGACATATAAAGACCAAGTATTTTTAGTAGAGGCCTTTACCGATAATGCGGATGGAACTTGATTATTGTTCACACCGTCAAGTTCACTAGTATGTTCTACATTAATCCATACCGACTGAAAATTCAACGGACTCTGGTATCGTGTGGTAACTGCTGGCATTATATATCCTAATTATTTTTCTTATATTTATAATAGTTCTTGACAAGAGGATTCTGGTATGTTATCATAGGTATGTTGTACTTTAAAGAGGATTATAAATATGGAATGGGTTCTAATACTAGTAGTTGTAAATCAACAGGGTCTTGTTGATGTAGTAGAACAACAAACTTATCAAAATATGGTAAAATGTTATCAACATAAAGAATTTTTATTGGAAAGCCTAGGCGATCCTTTTAATTACCAATCTATTTGTATACCAACAAATATAACACTGAAAGATGCTTCAAATGGTTAGATTAGGAAACTTTAAAAAATTAGAAATAATCGGTGAAACCGGAGATGTTACTACATGGGAATCTGACATAGAAACAGTTTTTTTATCCATATCTGATGATGGAGAGACAGTCACATTACTTATCAATCCAGATGAAGAAGAATTTAAAGAGGAAGTTATCAAATGAGAATTGAAACCACCCCACTATTAGACTATAATAACGTATTAATTCGTCCTAAACGTACTACACTTACAAGCCGTAAACAAGTATCTTTAGACAGAGAATTTTTCTTTAGGAACTCAAGACTAAAATATTCTGGTATGCCTATCATGGCTGCAAATATGGATGGTGTTGGCACATTAGAAATGGCAGATGCTTTAGGTGAATTGGGACTATTTACATGTCTGAATAAAAATTATGAATCAGGAGTATTAGTTGATTTCTTTGATCCAGAAATTGATTTTGTTAGACGATCTGAAACAACTGCATATTCTATGGGTATATCGGATGAAGAACTAAATAAGTTTATGAACGTCTATGAAATGACTGATGGGCGAATTAAATATGTTTGCGTAGATGTTGCAAATGGTTATACAGAAAGATTTAATGGTTTTATTCACGATTTGAGATCACAATTTCCACGAATAGTTATTATTGCAGGGAATGTTGTTACAGCAGATCAAACACAGGAGTTGATACTAAATGGAGCCGATATTGTTAAAGTTGGTATTGGACCTGGCTCTGTGTGTACTACTCGCATCAAAACTGGTGTGGGATATCCGCAATTATCCGCAGTCATTGAATGTTCCGATGCTGCTCATGGCCTTGGTGGCCACATCATTGCTGATGGGGGATGTGTTAATTCTGGAGATGTCTCAAAAGCATTTGCAGGGGGTGCAGATTTTGTTATGCTCGGAGGAATGCTTGCCGGGCACGATGAAGGCGGTGGAAAAGTAATTGAAAAGTATTATAAAACAAACGAATTACTATCTGATGGGACAACCCTAAAGATAAATGAGAAAAAATTTGTACAATTTTATGGTATGAGTTCAAAGGCCGCAAATGATAAACATTCTGGTGGATTAAAAACATATAGATCAAGTGAAGGTAGAGAAGTATTAATTCCTTATCGTGGTAATATTTCTGAAACTATACAAGACATTTTGGGCGGTATTAGATCCACATGCACATATGTCGGCGCGAAAGAATTAAAACAACTAAGTAAGTGTACAACCTTTGTAATGTGTAACGATACTCACAATAGAGTATACGAATAAAAGAGGTATTAAATGCAAGAAATAACACATAAACTTGCGAAAATTTCTGGTATATCATATAAAGACAGAAATATTGCAAAGCACGAATTTAGACAGTTGGGATTTACCCAAACTCATTTTGCAAATCACGAAGGGGCCCAATGTTATATTATATGGAATCCTACCGAATTAGTGGTGGTATTCAGAGGCACAGAAGCAAATAAATGGAATGATATAAAGGCAGATTTAAGAGCTTGGTTAATTCCTGCTGAACAGGGAAAATCTCATAAAGGATTTAGTATTGAATTAGACAAACTATATCACGAAGTAGAACATAAAGTTTGTGCGCTGGGTGATAACAAAAAAATATATGTAACTGGGCATTCACTTGGTGGAGCTATGGCAACATTGTGTGTATCAAAATTAGAAAAAAATTTATTTCCAGTTGATTTTCTTTGTACATTCGGTTCGCCGAGAGTTGGAAACAGAGGGTGTGTGAATTCAATTAGAACTAAACACCATAGATATGTCAATAATAATGATATAGTGACTACAGTACCACCAGCACTATTGACATACAAACATCATGGTGAGATGAAGTATATAAATCACTATGGAAAAATTAGAGATATGACATTTTGGCAAAGGATAAAAGATCAATGGCGCGGCCGATGGTGTGCGTTCAAAAAACGTGTACCTTTTGATGGAGCATATGATCATAGCATAAAGTATTATATTAGAAACACAGGAGAGAAAAATGCTTGACATACTGCAAGAAATGTGGGATAATAACATATGGATTTACACATCTATAGCTGGTGCCTTATTGGGTGCTGCGTTTCTTGCGTATTTTCGTACTACGATTGCTGGGATATATCTGTATCAACAATTCGATGAATTTTTAGATAAAATTATTGATAGATATGGGTGGACTTGGTTTACACAAAAACAGTCTGAGACTGAAAAGAAACTTATTGAA
>MDSY01048872.1_pt1 | contig 16387 bp, 16 predicted proteins | sample 811131 | NCBI WGS metagenome assembly MDSY01 (sample SAMN05326643, study PRJNA326480) | marine metagenome | isolation source: seawater | place: Atlantic Ocean: South West | collected 2010
ATTTCTCAAACAAGCTGTTTTTCAACTCATTTATAAAATCCATCTGTGGGTCTGTCCATTTCCGATTCCGATTCCGATGCCACCACTTTTGGGGAGGTGTATCCTCCATAAAAATAGCGGGCACTCCGGTTATCTCTGGTGGTAATGTCAACCACTCTGCCTTTATGTCATTTATTTCTTCTCTGCTACCACCCTTGAGCCCTCTATTCTTTGTAGACACGGTTCGTTTTCGATACTTTCGTCTCGTTTTCTTACGTCTAGTTTGTTTTGGTTTCCGATAGGTTCGCTTACGCCGATAGGAAATATTCTTGGTTTGTTTCTTTGTCTTGGTTTGTTTCTTTGTCTTGGTTTGTTTCTTTGTCTTGGTTTGTTTCTTTGTCTTGGTTTGTTTCTTGTGTCTCGCGTGGTGGGGGTGGGGTTGGGCATAGAAATTCCCACGATCATTGATACTCATATGATATACCGGAGACGAGACCCCATCATAGATATACGTCACGCTCAGATGTTCTGGATTCGGAAAGGTCTGGTGGAACCCGCCGTTGATCACGATCTCGAGCTCGTGGGTCGGGGTCGGATGGACCCAAGGCATGAGATTCTCATAGTACCAGCCCACCAACCCATCCGCATTCCCTTCATAGGTCGTTCCACGAAACGTGTTCCGAGTGAGGGTCCACGTTCCTCCTTCTGGTGCGGCCATATATATATACCTTTATATTATATACCTCATATTATCTACCTATACTATATGGGGAAACGAACCTCGTCTCGTCAAACACGTCCGCGGAAGGAATTCCCGACACGCTATACCTCGGGTCTGTCCCCGAAAGACAAAGCGAAACAACGGAGAGAACTTCGGAAATCTCGCAAACGATATGCCAAGGGTTCGGTGGAAACACGGTTTGTACCGAGACCCCGACTGAAGTCCTTTCGTTCCAAAACAAGTTCCTGGACTCAGAAATTTCATGAGAGATATCCTCAGGCCCATACTCTGACGCAAATCGCCAAGGCGACGGGAATTCCGAAGGCCGCCTTGACCAAAGTCAAACGCAAGGGGATGGGGGCTTATTATTCATCGGGGTCTCGCCCCAACCAAACCGCCGAATCGTGGGGTTTGGCGCGGATGTATAGCTATATCTTAGGAGGTCCTACCCGCAAGGTGGATTCTCCTATCACACGTGAGTTCCATGTGAAGTTTCCTACGCGGTCGAAGGCATGAGGGAACGGAGGACCTTCTGAATGGGACCCGTCGGATTCAGTCGGTAGCCGATAAAGACGGCTAAGCCCGTCACGAGGGCCATGATGACGGAACTCATGAAGGGGACCTGACCATGGTGGACCATCATATGCATGAACTGACCCTTGAGAGAGAGACCCGAGGCCCCGGTAGGGGGCTGGATCTCCTCGGGCGTTGCCATCGGAGTCAAGAGGAGCGGTAAGACCAGATTCAGGGCGACCGCCACCACCACCGCATTTGCCACACAGTTTCCTTCACGTTTCATTGATATCTATCTATATATTTTAATATGGACGTATATATATGAAGACCAAACGGGCCTCACGGGGGCCACGGATATCTAGGAGATCCAGGAGACGGCACCGACAGACGTTTCGGGCCTCTCGAACCTTACAGGCCCGTAGGAGCCAACGAAAGAATCGGAAGTCCCGTCAACGGACGAGGGATTCCCAGAGAATCCATCGGGGAGGAATGAAGAAACCGGATGGTCCCGCACAATCTCAACGGGATGGTCCCGCACAATACCGTCCACCGCCTGAACGACCAATCGGTACTGCAGCACCTCGCGATCCTCGCGATCCTCACGAAGGTGTCACCCCTTCCAGCCGTAGGCGTGGATCCCGTCGTTCCGCAGAGGGTGATATACTTATGAGGGAGAATACTCGTAATATGTGTCATGTTTGTAATCCAGGACTCTTGAATGCATTTATCGATGAACAGGGGGGGTGTCAGGGTTTATATTCCAAACTTCTGGGATTTATGGCAGACATCCATACTTACTTAAGGGGTTCGCCTTCAGCCGAGGAGCCCAAAAAATTTATAGAACACTGGAACAAAATGGAAGAATCTATCATGAATTCAATCGGGGATCCATTCGAATATATTGCGAGGACGGGGTTACACATCGATCCTACGTGTCCTAATCCAGATAAACTCCTCTACTTTCTATATCAGATGGGATCTTACCCCAAGTATTTGCAAGAGAGGGATACCTATACTTTTGGTCTGTTTAACACGCAAAATCTCGTTATAAAAAAGAGTAGGATATCTTATAGATCGTGGAGGAATACGATGGTATTCATACATACAGGTACGGATGCAAATACACACGATCTTATATTTTTAGGGGGTGATGATACAATAACAAAGAGTTTCAGTAAGAAGCCACAAGAGCGGGGATTAAGCGTCGAACAATGGGACACTCGTATCAAAGTGAAATATGATGACGAAACCCGTATAGTGGGGCATAACTTCATCGATGATTTTAAATTAGCACGAGTGGGTCCACGAGGTTCTGGCTCACCATGGTTAAATTGTACTATCTATAACAAGGAAGAATGGACGTTAAAACTCGATGCGGATCACCTTTTTTTCCGAAAGGCGTCGGTCGATGATTTTAAGTTACCATTAGAAGCGATCCATGATTGGGAATACAACTTGGATACGACGGGTGTGACTATCAATCTACAGGTGGACGTTGGTCAAACTTTCCAGCAGAACGGAGCTCAACACATACCTCTCAGCGCGTTACCTGAAACAACCATAGAGGATCCCCCTACTCATTCTACTCATTTATTCTTCCCCTGCCATCCAACGCCACTGAGTGTTCCCTCAGGGGAGTGGAGAGTGATACACTACCCTCATGATCCCATCTTGGTCACACTCGCATCAGACCACAGAATAGTGCCAGAGGATATTCATCGAGGAATGATCGAACCCCTGTTATATACCCCCCTGGTTGGAACCACCATCACACCACAAGAAGGAAACAAGATACAGATAGATCTCCGTGAAGTATCCTTCAAACACTACCTAGTCATGAAAAGCGAGAATTCCAAACTGAGGAAACCCCAGTCGATACCGGATACTCTGACTATCAACGCAGACGCGGATGTGTTAGCCATATTACTCAAGAGTTCAAGGTTACGTAATAAAGGTAAAGCCGGTAGTATACCCCCTGATTATTGGTATATGCGTAATAAACTCTCCAGGATGGGAGATGTAGGTAGACCCGGCTCCGGTATCCTGGGTGAAATACAACGGAGAGGAATGGTCATGGGTGAATTCTCTAAGGAAACCCATACCCCCCTTTTCTTAAAGTTCTTCAGAAATTCCCTATTAAGTAAATATTCCGACGCAGTAAATTGGGTAACATATCTAAATGGCACACCCGCAGAAAGGAACGCTACCAATCAGAAATTACAGAGGTATTTACCCGCGGATGAAGTGGAGGAGTCCCGACTGGGAGAATGTAATTATATGGGTCCAGGAACCATGACCGAACCCCGTTCTTTAAGATTTTATGCAGATCATATGTCTTATCGCGGGGTAGCTCCCGTGGGAACAGATCGTACCGCGTATCTCAAGAAAAAATTGGCGGGCAAAACAAGAGAGGAGATATCAATGGATCCTAAATTAATTTGCTACCTCGTTGAACGGGTCACCCATTGGATATTTAGTATTTGTTCTCACTTCGAACAATCCTATGATTTTGGATTCATGCGGTATTTCAATATCAAATTGAATGCCAATTGGATCCTCAATCATTTATATTGGATGGAAGAGGAAGAGGGTCCCACTGGATATCCGAATATTACCAAATTTTTAAACTTAATGAATAGGTTGGAAGAGCTTCACAATCAACCCAAGTATGGAAACGTAGGTCCTGATGGAACATATTCATATTCGGCTGAGATATCCAAAGAAATACATCAGAAAGTGTTGGAAAAAAGGGAGGGGGAGGCGGTTACCCCCTATCGGTTCACTAGCGAAGAGCATCAATTTGAAATTAAGTTTGAAGATGATCAGATTCTCCAAGTAAATAGTGACACTCAAGCCACACGGAATGTCATTTTACTTCCCGTTCCCGAAGATATTTTAATACAGCGCCTCCTGTACATGTACCATGAACCCAAAAATTATCATGATAGTACATCTAGCTTTGATGGTGCAGCGAATGGTCATGATTTGGGGTATGAACATACTACGAATCATTCGAGACACACGGTACTACAAACGGATGATGGCGCTATACATATGGAGGGGGGGAAACCCACGGGTGAAGCACTCGTCTTGAGAGGTGTCATCGGGCTCAAAACAGTCTCGGACGTACATGGCATCCCCGTGCTCTCCGATACAACGAGAGGATTCGCATCTTTGGAAAGGTTCAATATACATATGGGGGGGATCCCCAGCGTTCTATCCTCGATTTCTATCAAGATTCCAAAGGAATCTATATGGAAACTACGTTATCTACAAAAAATCCTTGAGTTGAATAAGAATTCTATAGATAAAGAGACTACAGATTTCCTATATGGTACAAAGGACGGAATCGTACCTCGTTTGCAAAATCATGTGATTGAGAGGACGGGGACAACCCCCGAAGACATTTTGAAAGGAACCAGTACTCATTTGGGGGGAAGAATCCATATGGAAAGAGAACACACGTTACGCGGTACATTCACGGTCCATCTGGTAAATCCAAGTGCCTTTCCTGCCGGATGCAATGTGGAATTGAATAGACCCACAGATAAGGAAGTGTATGCCCCAAAGACAGATAAAGATGGGATAGAAATAGGACCCGGTAACTATGGATTACTGCGTCATGGATGTACCTTAGAAGAAGGGAATATAAAATCGGCCCTCCTTGGTTACAGAGAAATGAAGTATGTTCAAGAATTGATTACATCACCTGTGAAAACAGAGATCACATGGGACGAATTTACGGAGGATGTGACACCTCCTCGTTGGACAGAATTCATACAGAACATCGCCCCATCCTTAAACGAAATATATGGAGGCATGGGGGCTACAGAGATCGCAGCTATACCCTATAAGAGTTATTCGCCTGAAAAATTATACCCTGAACCTGAACCTGAACCTGAACCAGAAACGGCCGCACTTGCATAAATTTGATGCTGGGGGGTGTGAGTGCACGTATCCACCCACATCGAACGATGAATTCTCAATTGGCCACGATCCACCAGGTCATGTATGTCCCCGAATATAATCCGGAGACCGACACCTACCAAGACGTGTGTCCCTTCGAACCACGCGAACGCCAGACCCTGCGGTATATCTGTCGGTGCAAAGTCGGCACGTCCTTTGGCACCCTCTCGCAATTCAAGGCCCACATCAAGACCCAGACCCATCAACACCTCATCCACAATTACAAGACCTATTACAAGGATACCCAACAATACGAACACCAGATCAAAGCCCTGACCAAGGCCAACGAGTTACTCCTTCGGAAAGTAACTCGTATCGCCCATCAAAACAAGCACCTAACCGATCAGGTCGGTCAGCTTCGCGAAGAATGCGAACTGAAAGAGAACTACATGAATCATTGGGGAGAAGGCGAAGAAACCTTCCATGAGTGCGATGACTAGAGTAGGGACAACTAAAGGACAACTAGAGTAGGGACTTATGAATATCCCCATCCCTTCTGTTTTCGTGACCCTCGTCTCTTCGTAACCGTTGGAGACGACGGTGACTGCGACTGTGACTGTCCACGACACGTCATTATATATCGCGTGAGTTCTGTTTTATTTTTGGAGGTCAGAGATACCTTGTACGTCCCTGGATCTCTCTGTGCCATATCGGTGATGAGTTTTCGGAGCGCAGGTGTGCTCGTTCCCTCCAACTCGGAGACCCGATGGACTTTGCGGGTGCCTGTGCGGGTGCCTGTGCCCTTGACCGGTCGCCCCTGACATTCCAAAAGGATCCGAATCAAGGACGCCTTGGACTGACGCTTCGTTGGCAAGGAATACGAGGAGGGATCCCGTCCCGCGATCTGCGAGGCAATCTCTTGGAGTTCCGGTTTCTTTCGTTTCATCAGGGCCTCTCTCGTCACCTCTGTGTCGGGAGACGAACTCTCTTCTGTATCCGTCTCTTTCGTTTGGGGTGTGGATTCAGGTTCAGGTTCAGGTTCAGGTTCAGGTTCAGGTTCGGGTTCCAGGAGCCGAGTGTCCTTGGGAGGTTCCTCGGTGATCCGAAGACTCTCATGATCTCGTCTCGCTTGCTCGTGGGTCCATGTGACGGAACCCTTCTCGATCTTGCCCTTGCGGAAGACACATGTCCCCAAGATCTCATAATCCTCATTGAGGATGGTCGGGGGAGAGGCATTCTTGTCCACCAGGTACTCCACCCCCTCATACGGAACCATCTCTTCGGTGTACTCGGGAGGACGCCGTTCCCCCTGGGTGTCCTTCTTGGACTGGGCTTTGTCTGTGTCTTCCTTGGTGTCTGTATCTTCCTTGGTGTCTGTGTCTGCGTCTTCCTTACGAGGACCCGTGATCTCGTGGACATCGAGCTCCGAGACCTTGTCTCGCCACCCTTGGAGCCCAGGGGTGTACTCTTTGACATTGTGGAAACCACTTTCATAAAGGTGTTCCAGAAGTCTCCCTGAAGACTTACAGGTGTCATTCATGCAGTAGGTCACGATCGGCACATCGTGAATCTCTAACTCTTTGGCTTGCAGCCGCCTCTGGATCTCGGGATATCCCTTGACATTGTCCTGGATAAACTCGGTGATACGTCGTTCTTTGACCTTGGACGTCAGGGTATCCAGATCCTCCCTCGGGAGATTGAGCGTGTCGGGGATATGGTCCTTCTCAAAGTACTCTCTGGGTAAGGAAAAGATCACGAGGGCCGTCTTGTCTTGGAGCGTCGTTTCCAGGTCCTTACGCGAGAGCGGACAGGTGAAACGCATGGTCTTCATCGTGGACCAGACCCCCTCCTCCGTATTCTCCACGATGTAATGGATATGGCGCGAATACGTGGTGCCCTCCACCTTGTACGGTTGGGGGCAATTCAGGGTCAGGGTCACCTGACCCTTCGTATCCGTTTGAAGGAGTCCATGATTGATATCGCCTTCATAGGCCTTCTCCGGTGTGAGAATCGTAAATGGATCTTCCGAGGTCATAGAGGCCCAGTAGAAGACCCACGCCTCGGAAGGGAGATCTGACATCGGTACCGTGATCGGACACTCGGCGAGTTCGGGCGTTTCGGGAACCAGATTCTCTCGGGCCCCCAGATTGTATCGTTCATCGCAAGTGATCATCTTGGGCAACGGGGAATAATTGCCCTGACGCTTGGACCACTCGGGTACCTCTCCAGTGGATTCACTCACCGGTACCGGATCTGTCGTGTGTGTCGTGAGAGTGACTTCCGTTCCTTCACGACAATTCAAACAAGGTTTCGTTGTCTCCCCCATATTGTGTCTCTTAGATTTTATTGCGTTCCTTCGGACGATTGCGTGACCCTTTACCATCGCACATCCACGTGCTCCTGTAGCAGGGTCCGACTGGCCTTGACGAGTTTCGCATGGACCGCCCGCGTCAATCCCTTGTTCAGGAAGGTCGCGAGCTCGTGTTCGTCTTTCACCCCGATGCAATTGCGCCCCGATTCAAAGGTGGTGCCTCCCTCGATCCAACTCTGGTTCAAGATCAAGACACACCCCTGATGGATCGCCTCCAAGAAGGTGTACTGGGTCCCCCCCCCATCGTTTTTGATCGTGGAGAGATCGATCATGTACAAGGCCCCGTGGAGGATTCCCTGTCCCTCATAGGTAGGTAACATCTCCTTGGGAAACTTCCCCAACCAGTATTCGACAAACCCCAACTCACGGAGTTGATGGTAGACATACAAACGATTCTCCGCTCCAAATAACCGAATACGCTTCTGCGGATCCCGAATCAAAGGATTCGCTCGCAAGAGGATATCCGTGTTCTTGTCAAAATCTATCCGCGCAATGGAGACATTCGGAAAACCGAGACCCTGGAGAGTCGGGGGAATGACCGAAGGATAGAAGGGATGCTTCAAAAAGGTGGATGGGATCTGGAACGTCTTCCAGAGATACTCTTGGACCGTGGACCGGATCGTATACACCTGGAATCGTCGGAGCAAATGCGACCCATACGCGGTCTCCTGGACCAAGGGATTTCCATCCTTATGGAACTTACATTCCGTCGGATCGTGGATCACGATCTTCGTGCCCTCCGGAAAGAACTGCAGATGGTGCCAGAAATGCTTGTCTGCGGCCGTGATCATCAGATTCGGCAAACCCACCACGTCTTGGATCGCCCGATTCCGATACACACACCCGTAGCCATAGTCCCGGGTGGTCTTTTCGCTTGCCTTCGTCACCTTGTAGATCGGATAGTTGTATTTCCGCGAAAGATGCGCCGTGAACGTCACCCACCCTCCATAGACCGGTTTCGCTAAATAGACGAGATTCTGACATGGATCCTCTGGATCCTCTTGATAGGAATGGATGATATCCATGGATCTAATGATCTAATGGTATATTACAGATCAATCCTTTAGATCCTCTTGGGTTGGAGGACCCTGGAGCTTCCGATGATTGTGGATAAGATCTTTCATAAAGAAGTGAATATAGATCGTGGTCGCGACCGACAGCACCAAGATGATTGCTTTCCGGGGCGTCACGGAGAAGGGTGAATGTGTGAATAGATGGTGGGGCTTGGGCATCTGAGACCCCAGATAGGTGATACCGGTCAGATAGGGGAGATATCCGGCTAGAGACGACAGGATATAATTCACGTACGAGACGTGGGTGGTGCCCCAGAAGATAGAGAGTAGATGATACGAAAATAAGGGATTGATCCGTGTCAGCAGGATCAGTTCGGCCCATTCCGTTTCGGTGAGATCATCTTCTATCTGGAGCAAACTCGAGAGAGAGTCATCCACCTTCATCAGAGTGTCCAGGTTCGCGCTTCCCGAACGTCCTTTCCAAAAGGATGCCGTTCCCGAGAGGGTCGTGATCACCACATTGAGCAACAGTCCCCGTTGGAAACCGAAGACATACCCTCCCACCAACATCGGTAGTGTAGCATCTTGGAGGATCTGGATGAAGAGGAACCCCACCACCACAAACCCTATCTGGAAGATCCATTGATCCCGGTTGTGGCGTGCCTGAGTGAGATACCTAACCCCTTGTCTTTGGACATACTTGGAGCGCATTAGGAGAGTTATCGTAACGAATGCCAGGATCAGCGAAATATACAGGGAATACTTGTGCCACCACTGAGGTTCAATCATTGATGTCTCTTAGATTATAAATTCCATTCCCGCCTTCTTGGAATCGGGTTCGGTCGATGCCTTCACCTTGATCGTTTTCCCCGTAGACTTGATCGTTTTTCCCGTGGTCTTGATGGGTTCTGTTGTCTCTTGTGTCTCTTTGGTCTCTTTGGGTTCTTGTGTCTCTTTGGTCTCTTTGGTCTCTTTGGTCTCTGGTGTCTCTTTGGTCTCTGGTGTCTCTTTGGTCTCTGGTGTCTGGGTGGGTTTGTGGGTGTTCTTGGAGGTAGTGAGGAGCTCGTCAATCATATCCTCCATGGGTTTCTTGTGTGGCGACACCTGGATCTGTTTGGGTGTGTCGGGGGTCTTGCGGGGACCTTTTGCTTTCGCTTTCTGACTTCGTTGTTTCTTCCGAGTCCTTGGCGAGACCTCTCCATAGAGATTCGGGCGTAGGAGCGCTTCCGTGTAGCGGGTCGTTCCCACCTCGTTACGCACTCCTTGATAGTGCGTCATCCATTCTCCTCGATCCATTGGAAGATCCATCGTCAGAGTCATCGTATAGTCTATCTGTACGTTTTTTTTAGATTCGTACGAAATTTGATAGGAACGAAGATTGATTCTTCACATTCAAACCCACAACTCACAACTCACAACTCACAACTCACAACTCATCCACGATGACTTCCTTGACTCTCCACGAGATGCCATGTCCCGACGCGAGTCACGGACCCAACACGACGCCATGGGCGTACGCGAGTTACGTACCCCTCGTGACGTTCTCGGAGACTTCTCTCGTGCGAACCATGGGAGATTCTGCACACGAAGACAAGAGTGTGGCCACCAAAACGGACGATGGACCCAATACCTACTCCAACTTCCTCGGTGAAGTCATCGAAGCCTATTGGAATGGCGCGACGGACCAGACCGCCCTGGTGGAGGCCTTCACCCGGAACGAGGTGAACTATGTCAACGAGCTCGCCCACTACCTCATTCGCGATATCGACGATCTCATCGGCACCCTGGAAACCCTGGAACCAGAGACCTTCTTCGCCATCTACTACAAATCATACCGCTTCCAGGGAGTACACCTGGCCAAGTTACGCGCGCTCCGCACCCTTCTCTCCCTCTGCGAACTGGAGGAACGCTTTCACGAGCTGGAGCAATGCTTTACTCAGCTTTCCGTAACCGACCCGTAACCGACCCGTAACCCCTGTTAAAATTTGATAAGGACCTAAGATAGATTTATTATGTAAGATCACCTGATGTCGTTGCACTTGCTCTCGATGGTTGCGGATCTCTTGAAACCCGATGCGAAGGACACCCCCTCCCCTCCTCGGGTACGGATCGTGATTGATTTTGAGACGACCGGTCTCAATCCCTACCACGATAGCCTCATTGAGATCGGGGCCAAGAATATGGAGACGGGGGACACCTTTGGCTCGCTCATACGTCCCAAAGATCCCTTCAAACTGACGGCGTTCATTACGGAGATAACGGGGATCACCCCTCGGATGATCCGTCGGGAGGCCCGCGACAAAGGCTGGCCCACGCAAGACTGGATCTCGGGCCTCGTGGACTTCTACGAATGGCTCCTCAAGCAACATGCGCCAGAATCCGAATTCGTCTTCATCGCCCACAATGGCACCACCTTTGATTTCCTCCTCCTGAAGCAACTCTTTCGCGACCTCCGGGACCATGGTCACGATATATCGGCCTACGAGGGCTGGACCTACCATACTATCGACACCTTGCTCTTTGCCCGACGACTCCTCGTGAACCAACACTCCTTCAAACAGGAGAATCTCTGTAAACTCTTTCATGTCCCGAATCCTCAGGCCCATCGGGCACTCGCCGATGTGACCGCGTTAGAAGGCATCTACAAAGAACTGATGCGACTCTACACCAAAACCCACGAAGGATCCCTGGAATCGGTCCAAGCCTACATCGCCCTCCAAGACTAGTCCTGCTCTACCGATCGGATACTTTAATTTTATAATATATATATATGGCACGGACTAGACGGTTGAAGCGAACAAAGAGAAATAACTCAAGGTCGTCTCAGAAGAGACGACGGGCTTCACGAAGGGATAAGCGGGGGACTCGGCGATCACGGGGACCCAAACGAACAAGCGGGGTCCATAAAACCCGACAAAGAAGGAGGGTGAGGAAACAACCTCAATGGAAATTACGAGGGGGAATGAAACATGGGGATGAAGGGAGGGTGTCGTGGCCTACCTGTATGGACTGTTTATGCGGTGCAAGTGCGCCTGATAGTCGTGAAGGTCGTCCTACTCCATGGATGGCGAACAGCGCTGATTTTTTTCAACAGTTAACATCCAGGATAGAAAGACAGTTTCCGACATATGACATTAATAGAATTTTTACAAATACGAATCCAACTATGAAGCAACGCCTCCATTTATTACAGGAACTTCATGGCCAAGGACAAGGACAAGGACAAGGTTTACAGGTGATGTTTCATACGAACGATGTATTGATGGAAGATGGGGGGGAGGAACTGACCCAGAAGGGCTTCTCTCCCACATTCCCTGGTACGGGCTTGAAGGACAAGTGTTATGGTTCTGGAATTTATATGGCGGTCAATCCATTATATTGTATTTCTTTTTACGAACTTCGGTCAAAAAGAATTACTCCTCCGAAGAACCCGTCCGACTTCTTGCGGTATCGCCAGTATCTCCGGAATGAGAAAGGGTCGTTACCTGGAGACCAAGGAATCTCACCCGAATTGCTGTCACGGGGAGGGGATTTGGAATTAAATGACCATGAAAGATTATACGGAAGTCCAGACGGACCACTGATAGTGAATACAAGAAATCCAGCGATCTTGAAAGAAGGAACAATGGTTGAAGATACAGGTGTACCATGGTTGCCTAAATCACGGGTCTTGGCATCGGTTGTTTTCCCTGGAAACGCCAAAGATTTCGGTGGTTCCGTTCTAGGTGAAGCAGGTGAAGCACAAGAAGTCTTAGCGACCGCCCTCGAAGGCGGCAAACAGTATACGATAAGCGACACAGGGAACACGACTTTCACAGAGATCGGTGCCCCAGATAATCATGTAGGAACCACTTTTGTCGCGAAAGGTGTCGGTCAGGGGAACGGGAAGGTCATATCTATAGACCGTGCAATAAAGCCTCTAGAGGAGCGTTGGATGCCAACCCTTCCTTTTGTACCAGACGACGGCCTCAAACGAGGTCTCGAGGTGGCAGGCAGACAACACTTTACGGTAGCTGCGACAAGCTCACTTCACGGGGCCGCGGCCCCGGCGGCTACAATATATCCCGACGTTGGCATCAGTGATTTAGAGGAAAGAATTAATCTTCAGGGTAGACTAGAAGGTAAACTAACGGAAGAAATTGATATTATAAAGAGACTGAGTACAGGTACAGAAAAAACTTATTTCCCCAAAGATAATGTAAATATACGTACCATCCACACAAAAAAATGTGGAAGGAAAGGGTTAACATTGTATGGTGATCTGAAAATATATAAAATATCAGAAGCGTTTCCGTTCTCTTTCTCTGACTACATGGAAGAAAAACACACTCTAACTGAATCTACTATCAGGACGTGCAAATACTTCTGCATGTGTTCCATCTCCGATGAAAAGCTAGAAGGAAATCCGTTCTACAAGCAGTTTGGTAACCGCTTATCTGCTCCACATGGATATGATACTGTCTGTGGCAATGAGAAAAGCTTTATGGACTTTGATGATCAGGACTACAACATGAGAGGGAATGAAGCAATGGGACGACAGTATGTCTTCTTTGACTGGTGGAGGGTTGTCCCGTTATGTACCTTTGAATTTACGTGTGTTCATAAGGAAGATATTGGAGCATGTACTGATGGAGAAAGGACCCTCCCTCCAATTCCAGACATCTTTGACGGACATATAGACGTAAATGTGGTGGGCGATCAAGTTAATCTGACGATGTCCGCATAACTCGTCTATACATAGACCATTTAAACAATATCTACGTTCTATAGACAAAAGCATCCATGATGTCCCTGATGCCCCTGATGTATGCGATCACACCGATCGCGGGCTTTCTCAAAAACTATGTAAAATACAAGCGAGGAAATCTGGCGGTATTCTCGCGAACGCCCTTGGTCTATCTCTGTATCGATCGTTTGCTTACGCATTTCAAGGTCAAAGATATCATCTTATGGACCTTGATCATGGAACGATGGTTTTTCTTCCTGGCCAAGATCTTCCTCTCCTATTGGAGAGGGACCTACACCCTCCGCAAACAAAAATACATTCAGAAATATGGCCTATGCTATGCAGATACTGTCTCTACTCCATCCACTCGTCAAAGGACAGATACAGATGGATCTCCGCTTCGTGGCCTTCGTAGACCACCAGAGTCTCCTTGAGAAACCTTATTTTCTCAAGGAGCGTCATGGGTGGTACGGGACCGATATGGTGTAGGACGTCGAGATAGCGATGGTAGGATAGGAAGTCATACGCACGGTTCTCGCACTCCGCACTGACTCCTCCGATCATTTCCAGATTCAATAAGAGATCCTCCCGTTTCCACGACCACTCGTGTGGTAATTTCGTTTTGATCGCCCATTCGGTAAGATTCCGATGGATGGGGTAACATGCCACCTTGGAGGAACACCACCAAGGAGCGACCTCTTTCAGGAGCATCTCGGACCGGTCCGAACGCGCCTCCTCCTCTTGGACGCCTTGGAGGGTCTGTAAGAGAGAGTTCACGCAATCGGTGTTATCACCCAAGAGAGGTGATAGGATGCTTGCGATATGGGAATGAGTCGCCGGGACGATCACGACCTCGTGGGTCATGAGAGAATGTGAGGAGTTCGTTTTCCTAGCATAACAACGGATCGATCAAATTTTAAGAAAGCGTCTCCATTGATTGTGTGTCCGTGCCTCTCGGAGGGATCTCCCCAGATCCTGAGTCTCTTTCCTCAGGTCCAGAATTGTCTCCTGGAGTCTCTTCACATCGCTACGTAGGGTTGCGATCGCGTGCCTCGTTCCCAACCGGGTCGTCTTGAGTTCCAGGAGTAATCGCCTATTTTCCTCGTTGAGCACACGATTGCGATCGGCCAAGTGCCCGGGGGTATTCGGGGGATGTATCGTTTGGAGATCCCCCAAGATACATTCGTCCATCTCCTATAGACTGTAGACTCTATCCGTTTAGGTCGTATATGACACAAACAAATAGATATAAAACATACCTTTGTATATACATCATATGATCACAACGAGTGGTACCACCCGTGATAACACCCTGGCGGCTATGCTCGGAGGGACCCTGATACTCGCTGGATTCACCGCGATGATGCGCCCTCGTCTCTTCTTACCCACGTATCAATGTACCAAGCGAAGTATCTTGAAACCCCCCCCATCTTCCTAGATACCCTTCCTCATCCTTTACGCGTTTTCTTCTTCTTCTTGATAGTGCTCTTCTGTTTCTTCTTCTTACCCTTGGTTGTACCAGGTTTCGTTTTGCGCCCCGCCATACGAATTTCGTCTTTGAACACCTGACGGAGGATACCCGTCAGGTTACCCGAAGGCTTTGAACTAGCGTGCCCGACGTACCCTTGGGTCGCTAGATCCGTGGAATCATCCGAATTCAAAGATACCAGAGAATCGGGCGACACCTCTCGCTCTCGGAAGTATCCACTCAGCCACGTATTACCCGCCTGTACCGTCTCATTGAGAACATTCGCTGAATCCACTGCGACACGGGTTCCACCCGATAGCACATTCCAGATATTCTCCTGGGTACAATTCGTAGACAAAAAGGCGGAGACCCCCCCTATGGCCATGGACCCCCCTTGTATCAGAGAGGATTCAATGAAGTCGATAAATTCCTTGGGTGGATCCGGATCGGGGGTACCCTCCCAACCCTGATAGTAAGCTTCACGGGTCATTATATGCCACTCAAATAATTTAGTGGCGATATACGTCGCCCCAACCCCCATCGCAAAGGCCCCCATTCCCGCCCGTTTCCGAACCCGTCTCTTCGAACCCTTCTTCGAACCTGTCATCGTGTATACTCTAAGGAATATAAAATAAAATAGAGAACGACGAGTGTGGATAGGATCTAGGATTCCAAGCACATCTGAGGTTGGCCTTGTATTTTCATACAGAGACCACAGAGGTGGCATGAAGAGTCTTCTTTCTTGGTTTTGGGTAGGTCTCCACGTTCATACATCGGAATCGTGGGAAACCACGATTTGTGGAAGTATTCCGGCGATTCCAGGTAGGCTCGCATGCACGGAAGATTGTCGCAGACGTGTGAATGCGGGTTCTTGATCCGCGTATAGACCGAGGTATGGTAGTGAGATTCCTCCACCGTGTACGCAGGCGCCAAGATGCCGTGGACCCGCTCGGAGGACTTACAGAGACCATTCGCTTCCCGATACATCAGTTGACTCATCTGATTGCGATACATCTCCACCTCCGAACCATTGGACTCCTTGCTGAATTTCGCGAGGAGTCGGATGCGGTCCAACCGAGCATTCGCTCGTGGGGGCTCCTCGTGTTTGTGACATGAGGCACAGAGCCCACACTGGGACGAGAAGCACGGAGGCGCAAAGAGAGCGTTTTTCATCGTGGTGGTCATTGTGGTTGTAGATAGTAGGATGGATACAAAAAGCAATCAAATTTTTAAACATGGATTCAGGAGGGCTGTAGGAGAATGTAGAGCCTCTCGGAGAGCCAGGTTCGGGGCATATAGATATCCCCTTCCCATATATTGTTACCTGGTACCGGTGTATAACGATCATCTCCCTTGGCACTCGCTTGCTTCCGCAAGGTGAATTCGTGTGCATCGGGTACCGAACTCTTGGAGATAGACATCCTTAGCTTCTGGTAGAGGGTGGAACCCTGCCGTGACAACCCCTGAGGAACATATATGTATTTCCCCGTCTCTTGGATCAGATATCTATCTCCTCCCTTATGTTTCGCGGGTCGTTCCATATTCAATGTATATTTCATATCACTCCGTACTAAGAAGTCAGAATCTTTAAGTGTCTATTTTTAAGTATCTACTTAAACGATACACCCCCTATCTACGTAGACTAGATATGCTACACACACTCAGACATGGCGGTGCAAAAACCATC
>MDSY01119204.1_pt1 | contig 16377 bp, 16 predicted proteins | sample 811131 | NCBI WGS metagenome assembly MDSY01 (sample SAMN05326643, study PRJNA326480) | marine metagenome | isolation source: seawater | place: Atlantic Ocean: South West | collected 2010
ACCTCGATAACTAAGTCGTTCTAAACCTACAATAAGTACAGCAGAAACATCTCTGTCTCCAACATATCCAACTATTCCACACATAAGACAAAAATTATAACATACTAGATTTATAAATAACTAGTTATGATTAATTGATCGTACCGTATTTAAGTAATAATAACTATCAATAACACGAATCTAAGTGTTTTGATTTGGGATTAATTATAAAGCAAATTAAGCAATCGTTTGAATAAGAGTTTCTCCACCAACCATACGCTTTAATTCAAGCGGTTTATCCATCGGTTCTAGGTAATGACATTCGGTTTGGGTAGATGTCGATGATGTTGTTTTAGAGATAACAAGATGGTGATTCGCACATGATGCAATTTGGGCAAGATGGGTAATACATAAAAGTTGTTGGTTATTAGCAATGGCATGTAATTGTTTACCCATAGCATTAGCCACCATACCACCAATACCGGTATCAATTTCATCAAAAAGATATAATTGTTTATGATGAGAGTTAGGAAATAAGGAGAATATAGCCAATAAAATACGCGATAACTCACCACCGGACGCAATAGTCGACAAGGATTTTAATGGCTCACCTGCATTAATTTTGATCATAAATTCAACCTGATCTAAACCTGTAGCAGAAAAATCATTCAGTGGAATAAAGTTAATATCAAAATCAATAGTTTCAAATCCAAGCGAATTTAAAATAGGAATAATATCATGTTTGAAATCTGAGGCACTAGCTATGCGGATAGCATGTATAAGATCAGATTGTTCACGTAGCTTTACCATGCTTTCCTGAAGCTCATTTTTAAGTAACTCTAATGTTTGTGAAGCATTGTTAGATGAATCTAGTGTCGCTTTTAAATCATCACGAAATACACATAATTGTTGCAACGATAATACGTTATATTTTGAGGTATAAGTAAAAATTAAATCTAGCCTTTTTTCAATCTCATTAATACTTAAAGGATGCTCAGAAGCAACTTCTTTTTGCGATTGAGAAACTGTAAAGCTAATATCCTCTAATTCATGAATGTGTTGTTCTAAAGGATCGCTTAAGTTTTTAAGTGAATCGTGGGATAGCGTTGTTAATGTTGAATACGCATTTTGAAGTTCGGGTAAAGCACGATTAAGACTTGAGCTAATATCATGTAATGCTTTTTTTGTTGATTCTAAACTCGTATAATTTTTTTTTCTGGCTTGCAACTCATGCTCTTCATTAGCAAAAAATTCATGTTGACTAATATCATCGTATTGAAATTGAAAAAATTCTAATTTAGAAGGATCATCATGACTATCCTGAAACTGTTTAAGCGCTTTCTTTTTTGAAAGATAATCATCATATAAAGCTTGATAACTTATTTTTAAAGGAGCTAACTCAGGATTAAGTTGGTCAAGTAACTGTAATTGATAAGAATGGTTCATTAACGATAAATGCTCATGTTGGCTTACAATAATTGCCAATCGTTTTCCAATTTCTTTTAGTGTTTTTTGAGTAATTGATCGTGAATTAACCTTAATTTGAGGGGTTTTATCATGTGATTGTTGACGAAAAATAATAAGTGTTTCTCCATCATCTGAAAATGAGTTTAAAAATGTGTCATGATGGTGCTTGATGTTAAATACAGCTTCACATTCTGAAACAGCAGCCCCTGTACGAATTAAAGATTCAGGAAAGGATTTTCCTAATAAGCAATATAAGGCCGAAAAAATCACAGATTTTCCTGTTCCACTTTCGCCTGTAAAAACTGTCAAGCCATTATAAAACTCACAACTAAACTCTTTAATTGTAATAAAGTTTTGAATTCTTAATTGCGTTAGCATAAAACTAGTGTATCAAGCTTTATCAGTGGAATCTATACAATGATAGATATAAGTGTCACAAAAGCCCCATGAGCAAGGAAGAGAAATGGTTTGTTTGTGATACGTTGACAAAGCAGGAAACGTTACGCCAACACTAACAATAATCGAGGTAGAAACAAGTGATGAAAGTGCATCTTGAAGATAGGAAAGAATGTTAGATTCAAAACCTAAACCTACAATAAAATAAACATCTGCTTTTGGAAGAGGGGATGTTAAGATATCTTGGTAGGTTAATGTTACATTCTTGCTTAGGCCTAATAAAAAAGAAAGGGCACGATGAAAATAAATAAAAAAAGGATACGATTCAATTCCAATACCCCTACACTTATGAACAATTGTATAAAAAAAAAGTAATTTACCCTTTCCTGAGCCAATATCACAAATTTTATAATTCGTTAACATTAAGTGGTTTGCCAGTTGATGAAGACCTTGATAACTAACTGTCCCATAAATAGGAGAGGAAGATGTATTAGATTGAAAAATAGCTAATACAATTCGAACTGGAAATAATACAAACCTAACACATTCTTCAACTAAACAAATAAGATCTAAAATTGTAAGCCGAGGATAGCGACAATATAATGGAAAGCTTAAACAAAATAAATAACATCGATAACAAATATGATGAATAATTTGAAAACAAAATAGTATCGAAGAAAAAAAAAATTCAAATAGTTTCTTCAAGTAATTCACATTTATTAAGCTCTAAATCCTTAATAATATCAATTAGCCTTTTTTTAAATGCAGTTTTATAAATAGTACTCATAGTTTTAGCATTCAAAGTAATACTATCGTCAGCAAATTGATAACATATATTATTTTCAGTATTAATATTGGATTCATATAATTCTAACTTATCTCTTTCTAAACGAAGAATATAGAGAACATTAGCATTGGGTTGTATATTATAATTCGTAATAAAAATACTGATAACATCAAGAGGGATTACTTCTTTTAAATAAGTTATAAATGAAAATCCAACATCGTTAGTATCCGCATCATCTAAATGTTTTAAATACTGAGGTGCTTTACTTAAATGATCCAAATTAAGTTTTGGTTTCATAAAGAAAACATATCATAAATTAATTAGATAGCAAAGCAGAGAACTTAAATACTATAAATATTAATTAAGTTTTTTGATAATAGTATCAAAAATACGATTATAGGGTCGATGAGATAATGGTTGTCTGAGAGAACCTTTTAGGGGGGATGAAAATTTTTGATTAATTACCATGTTTAAGTTTGGACGTAAAACAGGCTGAGAATCATCAGAAACACCAACATTCTTATTATTCATATCTAATAAATACCACCGAAATAAAGCTTCAAAACATTGCAAAAATTAAATATAAATAAAATAAAAAAAAATTATAATCAATAAACACTACTAGTGATGAATAGTTTAATAAAAATCAAAATCAGATGTTAAGTAAAATTAAATAATGAAACTAAGCCAGAAATAGAAAAAATTTCAAAAAAGGAATCCTGTACACCTTTAATCAAAAGATTAATCGATAATAAATCCGCTTTTTTATAAGCTAAAATAAATAGTCTTAACCCAGCACTCGACACATAATCAACCGCTGAAATTCAAGTCTTAATGCTTCAGAGACCCTGTTTAAAAAAGACGTTTTGAAATCATTAACTCCAAACGTAAGAACAATCATAAATGAAGGTTTGCAGTAGTAAGAAAGTAAAAGCATAATGATGAAAAATAATATAAATTTACTGTATTACATAAGTTTTATTATGATAAAATAATATGATGATATCTATATAATCAACAAACAAATATAACAACTAAAAAAGGAAAAGTGGGATAGTTAATGATATTAAAGAATACTAATTTATTAGCAGGTTTTTAAGGAAATAACAATGACAGAGGCTAACTGGATAAAAACATATCTTAAAAAAAACCAGGATAATATCTTGGCAGAATTAGCTGATTTTTTGGCATTAAAAAGTATCTCTACAAACGATAACAATAAAGAAGATATTCAAAAGTGTGCAGCATTTTTGGCAAAAAAATTAGAATCAATTGGTATGCATAATACTAAAATAATTCAAACAAAAAAACATCCAATAGTATATTCAAGTTATCACCAAGACGATACAATGCCCACTATATTAATTTATGGTCATTATGATGTTCAGCCACCAGACCCATTAGATTTATGGGAATCAGATCCATTTACAGCTACTATACGTGGAGATTATATCTATGCAAGAGGCGTGTCAGATGACAAAGGTCAAGTATTTTGTCATATTAAAGCAATAGAAGCCTATTTAAAGAGAGACAATATGTTGCCTGTAAATATCATTATGATTATTGAAGGTGAAGAAGAAATTGGTAGCCCAAATTTAGCAGAGTTTTTAAGAGCATATCAAGATAAATTAAAAGCGGATGTGGCTGTTATTTCAGACACGCCTATGATTCACAAAAATCAACCGGCACTATGTTTTTCACTTAGAGGTATGGTGTATGCAGAAATAACAGTATCAGGGCCCAATAAAGATTTACACTCAGGACAATATGGTGGCGTTATACAAAATCCAATCCAAGCATTATGTCATATAATTGCTAAGTTAAAAGATAAACATGACAAGGTGATGATTCCAGGCTTTTATGATGATGTGTTAGAAATATCAGCAAAAGAAAATGAGTATTTGAATGATGTTGATATAAATAATGAAGAATTTTTAAATAAGTTAGGATTAAATGCATTTGCAACAGAGCATCCGGTGAATGTTGCTAAACAATTATGGTTAGAGCCAACTCTAGATTGCAATGGCATTGTAGGGGGCTATATTGAGCAAGGTGCCAAAACAATAATACCTGCCAAAGCTAGTGCAAAAATAAGTATGCGATTAGTTGCCAATCAAGATCCAAAAAAAATTAAAAAACAATTTGAGACGTATATAAACGCTATAACACCGATAGGGGTGACGATTAATATTGATATTCATAACCTGGCTTATCCTGCAAGAATGGCAATTGATACAGATTATATAAAAGCGGCAGCACAGGCATATAAAGCTACGTTTGGGGTATCCCCAAAATTTGTTGGAGAAGGTGGAACAATCCCCGTTGTTGCAGATTTTCAACAACTATTAGGTATCGACACCGTTATGATGGGATTTAACTGCCCTGATGACTGTATTCATTCACCCAATGAACGATTGTTAACAGAAAACTTTTTTAAAGGAATTGAAACAAGCGCAACGTTTTTATCATTATTAAAACGATAATAATGAAACCAAAAATTATAACAGATCACGATGTACTAAAAAAAATCACACCTGCTGATGCGATTGCTGTTACAAAACAAGCCTTCATTGATTATAACGATAATAAAAATATAATGCCTGAAAAAATATATCTGGCATTGCCACAATTTAAAGGTGATTTTAGAGCTATGCCTGCTTATGTTCCACGCTATAACATTGCAGGAATTAAATGGGTAAATTCACATAAAAACAACCTAAAACAACGCTTGCCAAGTGTAATGGCTACATTGATGATTAATAATCCAAAAACAGGTGAATTAATTGCAATCATGGATGCAACCGCATTAACCTGTTTAAGAACGGGAGCTGTGGGAGCTATTGCAACAGAACTAATCATTAACCAAAACAAACTAAATATTGCCTTAATAGGATGTGGTAAGCAGGCAGAATATCAACTGAAATGTATACAAGAGGTAAAAAAAATCAATAACATTAGCCTATATGATATATCAATAAAGCAAGCAGAAAAATTAAAACAAAAAATCAAACATATTAGTGGAAATGTAATAATTCATGATGATATAAAAAAAACCTGTCAAACAGCTGATGTAATCATCACCACAACGCCAGGCAATCAACCAATTTTACAACAACATCATATTCCAGAAAATTGCTTAATCATTGCAATAGGAGCCGATGCCGCAGGAAAGCAAGAACTAGATCATCACATAGTAACCCATTCAACTCTAATTGTAGACGATATAACACAAGCATCTCATTCAGGAGAATTAAACACAGCTATAACTCAAAAAAAATTAACACAACGTCATATTAAAGCAACGATTGGAGAGTTGTTAGCCGGAAAAAAAATAGCATATAAAAAAAGAGTTGTTGTAGATTCTACAGGATTGGCAATTCAAGATCTAGCATTAGCCGGATTTTATTTAAAATAAAAGCGTTATTTATAAGCTTTAATGGTCCCTGATTTTAATTTGCTAAAATAATCTTGTGTCCAGGCAATCACTTTTTTATGTAATAACAAAATAGCAATCATATTAGGTATAACTAATAGACCTATCAACGCATCAGATATATTGATAATTAAATCTAAAGATTGTGTCGCACCCAGAATAATTAAAGAAACAAAAACCCATTTATAAACATTAGTGTATTTAGAGCCAGATAAAAAATGAATAGCAGTTTCACCATAATAACTCCATGTAATCATGGTAGAGAAGGCAAAAAACAAAACAGAAAACGTTATAAAAATAGAGCCAAAACCCTTAAAGAAATGATCAAATGAATATGTTGTAAGAGCAATACCATTTAATTTTTGAACAGGCCCAATAGAATCTAAATACCATTCAACATCATCATTAAGAGGGATAAATTGTAATGATAAAGAAGAAATTTCTGGATTATGAATTTTGATCAGCGCGCGTTCCCATTGATTGTTTTTATCAAAAAATTCAATAGAAATATTAGAGTTTGAAAACTCACCTTTGCTATCAAGATAACCAAGCAATTCACGATCCTGTGAATACACTTTGATTTGCATATCACCAGATTTTTTAAAATATGAAAAACCGATAGCTTGCGTTTTAGCAGAGATATTAAAAAAAGCTTTTGGCTGAATATAATTATACTTAGGATGATAATGAGCAACCGTACTTCCATGAATTAAATGTGAGGATAAGGCATCTATTTCAGCAAGGTCTTCTTTGGCAACTAATTCCCAATTTTTTTGAAAATCATTACGACTAGCAGGTGACTCAAACGATACCAAATGATTCGCCAAGGGTGAATAAATATTTGAACCATAATTTCCACTTAAAATAATAACAATCGCAGTAGCTGTACAAACAACAATAGTATCAATAAAAGGACCTAAGGATGCAACGATACCTTCTCTGATAGGATAATCTGTTTTAACGGCAGCATGAGCAATGGCTGCAGAACCTAATCCAGCTTCATTAGAAAAAATAGCACGTCGGACACCTGCAAAAAAAACAGGAATAAAACCACCGGCAATAGCAAAACCGGTAAAGGCATCTTTAATGATAATAGAAAAAACACGAGGGATTTCTGAAATATTAAGAATACATATTAACAAAGCACATCCAATATAGATTAAACACATTAAAGGTACAATTTTAGATGCAACATTTCCGATACGTTTAATACCACCAATAATAACAACAAAACATAATGCAAATAAAACAATACCCGTTAATAACGTAGGAACGCTATAATATAAATTTAACGCAGATGCAGCCTGATTTGCCTGAAATAAACAACCCGCTCCAAATGCCGCTAAACTAATTGCCACTGCATAAAAAACGGCTAATGGTTTGAATTTTGAACCTAATCCCTTGGTAATATAATACATGGGGCCCCCACGTGCATCTCCTGTTTGTTTATCAATATCACGATAATGTGTACCAAGAGCACATTCTACATATTTGGTAGCCATGCCAAAAAAGCCAATAATCCACATCCAAAAAACACTACCAGGGCCCCCAACCGCAATAGCAATAGCAACACCAGCAATATTACCAAGTCCAATAGTAGCCGATAAAGCTGCTGACAAAGCTTGAAAATGTGTTATTTGACCCTTTTCATTAGGATTATCAAACTTGCCAGAAATTAATTGGACAGCATGAGGAAAGCAACGTATTTGTATAAACCTAAGCACAAACGTAAAAAATATGCATCCTAATAAACACAGCAAGGTGACAGGCCAATGCCAAATAATACCTGTAATCATTCCAACGATTTGTTCCATGTATTCCCTCGATTAATTATAATATTAAGGTGTTAAATTATATTAAATATATTGTAAACTATTCTGATATATATGAAAAATAATAATTTATTAATAGTTATATCAGGCCCATCAGGTGTTGGAAAAGGTGCTGTTATCAAAGCGCTTTTAGCAAATATAACACAAATTAAACTAGCTATTTCAGCAACAACAAGACCAATAAGAAAAGGTGAGGAAGATGAAAAAGATTACTACTTTTTATCAAATGAAAAATTTGATGAAGCCATTAAAAACAATGAGTTTATTGAGTGGTGCGATGTTCATGGAAATAAATACGGAACATTAAAAAAAGAAATAAAAAAAATTAACGAGAATAATAAAATTGGAATTGTAGAAATTGATACTAATGGAGCTCAAAAAATTAAAAAATCATACCCGGAAATAGTAAGTATTTTCATTGCACCTCCCACATTATCCATACTACAGAGCCGTCTAGAAAATAGACAGACAGAAACAAAAGAAGAGATAAAACAACGAATAGAAAACGCAAAAAAGGAACTAACAGAAATTGAACACTATGATTATGTGGTTATTAATGATACAATAATAAATTCTAGTAAAAAAATACAGTTAATAATAACTGAAAGTTTTAACCTGTGAGGTTCTAATAATGTCAAATAAAAAAGAAATAATTCAAAATGATGAAGAAAGCTTAAATTTTCCAAAAACAGATACAACACAATTACTAAAAAAAATACCAAACAGATTTTTATTATCAGTAGCAATCGCTAAAAGAGCAAGACAAATCAGTGAAGGTGAAAAGCCACTTATCGAGATAGTAAAAGATAAACCATTTAATCCAATTAATATAGCAATGAAAGAGTTTGACCTAGGTTTAATAGAAATCTCTGAAAAAGATGAAGTAGATGACGAATTAGAATTAATTGAGAAATTAGATAAGAATTTAGAAGAAAGAATCGAAAAAAAGAAAAAAGAAGAAGAAGAAAAAAAACCAAAAGAAAAATCAAAAAAGAAATCTAAAAGCTTATTATCATAACTAGCGTGACAAACAGAATACTATTTTGTATTACAGGAAGTATCGCTGCAATAAAAGCACCCTTTATTATTCGAGAATTAAAAGCTAAAGGTTTTTTAGTAACATGCATCATAACAGAAGCTGCAAAAAAATTTATTACCCCTTTTACATTAGAATTGCTGTCAGATGGCAACTGCTATGAAGAAAAAGATTTTTGGTCTCAAAATAATCTTCATATCACATTAGCTCAAACGCATGATACATTGTTAATTGCACCAGCTACAGCAAATACGATAGCAAAATGTGCAGCAGGAATAGCTGATAATTTAATGTTAAATTGTTTTTTAGCATTTGAAGGAAAAAAGGTAATCGTACCCGCCATGCATACTGAAATGATTAACAATAAGATTGTGCAAGCTAATATAGCTCGATGCAAACAGAATAATTGCCTTGTTTTGGGACCGATCTATGGAGAATTGTTATCAGATGATCACGGATATGGCCGGATGGTAGAACCTACAGAAATTGCAACCTGTTTAACAAAAGTTCAATTTAACAATATTGATCTATCAAAGAAAAATATTTTGATTACAGCAGGAGGTACTACAGAAAAAATTGATCCAGTGAGAACACTTTCAAATCAATCAAGTGGAGAAATGGGGCTATCTTTAGCACGATTAGCCTATATTAATGGAGCCAACGTTACTTTGATATCAACAAAAAAAAATAATGATATTGGATACCAAAAAATAATTCAGGTAAATAATAGCGAAGAATTACAGTCGGCCATAAAAGAATCTATTTTAGATAATGATACATTGATTATGGCAGCAGCCGTATCAGATTATTTGCCAGTTTATAATGATAAAAAGTTAAAACGAGATAATAATACCCAAATACCCATCAAAAAAAATAGGGATATATTAAAAGATATTACCCAAACATATGATATAGATACAGTCGTAGGATTTTGTTTGCAAGATGACATTCAGGATAGCGAGCTTCCTTTAAAAAAATCAGCTAAAAAGCACTGTGACTTTATGATAGCAAATGACAGCTCAAACATAGGAAGTAAAAAGAGAACGTACAAAATTTATAATAAAAAAGAATGTATAGATGAATTTAATGATATATCAATTCATGAAGCTGCCTATAGAATTTTAAGTAAAACAGTACATAACTCTAACTAAGTTAAAAAAATTTAAGAGAAAATTAAGTTTCTTTAGTTGTCTCGTTATTATCTGAGGAGTTTTCATTAGCAGTAGATGGCTCATCTGATTCTTCTGATTCTTTTAAACCCTTTTCAAATTCTTTTTTTGCAAGTCCAAGTGATTTAGCAAATTTAGGGATAGCCGCTGAACCAAATAAAACTAAAACAATAATAGCAATAATAATAATTTCTCTGGAACCTAACATAACAACTCCTTATTAATCATAAAAATCAATTTGATTTAATATCGACTTAAAAATAGTATCACATTTCTTGATAAACCTGGCAATATACCGAAATAATTTTGGATAATCTTCTGGCTTAACAAAAATGATTGTTAAAACAAGTATGACCACCCATTCATAAAATCCAAAATCAAACATGAGTTCCCCAGTTAAAAAGTTTTGCGAGCCCAATAACAAGAAAAAACAAGAAAATTAAAGGAATAGATATTAAAAGCTGAGAAATAACATCAGGCGGGGTTAAAATAGCCGATAAAATAAATGCTAAAACGATAATATATCGACTTGCCCTTAATAAAAATGATCGCGTAACAATGTTAAAATATAGTAATAACAACACAATAACAGGCAATTGAAATACTACAATAATAGCTGCAATCAAATTAAAAACAATAAATAAGTTATCTGAATAAGTTAATAAAATACCAACATCTTGAGGGATAAAATGATAACTCATCAAAAATTTAATAGATAAAGGTAATAATAAGTAATAACCGTAAATAAAACTTAAGCAAGCAAACACAAAACTAGCAATTAAAGAAAATAAAATGATTCGTGATTCTGTTGGTTTTAAACCTGGTAAACAAAAACGTAGAATATGAAATAAATAGACAGGAATAGAAAATACTAATCCAAATAAAAAAGAAAATTTTAATTTAACAAACACACCTTCTAAAATTGAACGAATATAAAAAGGGTGGGTATCAAGATTTAATGATAAAAATGGTTTTGAAAAAAAATAATACAAAGGCTCATAAAATATATAGCTAACGATCATATACAAGATAGTAAATAGTAAACATACAAAAACTCGCTTTCTGAGCTCTTGTAAATGGGCATAAATAGAAGCAGCCATTTAATTGAAATTAATAAGATTTTGAGGAAAATCCGAACCAATACTATTATATGTTAATTCAGCCTGAGATTCCTTGTCAAAGCAAGCGTCAGAGCTAAAAGAAGGATTATAAGGTTTTAAAATACGAATATGATGACCATTTTTTTTAAGTAAATGAACAAGTTTATCATAAAGTGATTTTTCTTGTTGAGAATGAAAAGGAATTTTTAAATCTTTATCTAAAATATACGCTTCATCAGAAGAAGAGGAAGGAATAATTGAAAAATTAATGGGCATGGATTGAAAAGCTGACGTAGTAGCATGATGTTTGGTTATAAGTGATTTTGTAGAATCAACAGATTTACTTAAACGTTTTACAGATGTTTCTAACTTTTTTAAAGGAGCCGACATGTCTTCTTTTGACTGATTTTGTAATGTTTGAATATAAGATTTATCACGAGATATTATCATTGAAAAGAAAAAAGCAAGACTTAGCCCTGTTGCAATTCCAAAAAGAATAATTGAAATAAATGTAGTTGAAAAAGTGTCAGGTGTGATTAGTAAATAAGTAGCTATTGTTACACAAAGAAAAATCAAATATTGTTTAATACGATTTTTAGAAAAATATTTATTTTTATCCTGTTTTTTCTTCATAATTATATTAACTAAAAGTATCGTATTTAAGAAAAATTGACAATATAAAAGCGCAAAAAACAACAAAAATTATGTGATAAAAAAAACTAAAAATAGTAAGTAGTCACTTTAAAGACTTTTAGAATTTAATTTCCAAATATTAGATACTCGTGTAATTAAAACTTCCTTTGAGATATTAATATTAGCAACAAAATCTTCATGAGATCGAGTATTGCGATAATCAGGAACACGTGAAGGAAAGCATAATGTTTTTGATATCATCGGTATATCAAAACTATATAAGAAGGTACCATGAAACAAAATATAATCACGTTTACGACGCTGTGCATTACCGGAAACCTTAACATCATTAATAGCTAAATCCGTAATACCACGAACATCAATATTAGGAAATGTGTCTGATAAAGCTTGTTTATGCATATGCATAACAAAATGATTAGTATCAGAAATAGTAGCGCATTGCGGATGAGAGGTGGGAATAAAAAGTGAATAACATAAACACCCAGGCCCTAGCAGGACCGTACCACCACCACTAGATCGTTTAATAATAGGAATGTCTGATTGGGAACAAAACGTTTCATTAACTTCAACAGATGCCTTGTTATTACGACCTAAAATAACAGCATAGTGATCTAATTCCCAAAAGCGAAGATAAATAGAACGATCCGATTCTGTTAGGGATACATGAAATGTATCATCATAGTTTAGATGATCTATAGTTGTTTTTATGTCAGAAGAATTTAGAATATTAAGCATAATAATTATCTTAGCATTTGAGACTGTTCTTTATGAGTGATACTATACTAGAATATTCATAACAAAAATAGGAAAAAAAATGAAAACAATGAAAGAATTAAACCATCACGATTTAGTAGCTCGAACCATTGTAGATCAAGTTGATCAACTCATTACTGATGGACATGAACTCGAAGCAATTGAAGCGATTCAATTATGTATTAATAAAATCAAAGAAAATAATATAAAAATTGATGGAGCAATTAGCACACCTTATATCAATACAATTTCAAAAGAAGAGGAGCCAGATTATCCTGGTAATCAAGAAATAGAGCATAAAATTCAAGATATTATTCGATGGAATGCCATGGCCATGGTTGTAAAAGCAAACCGCTTACATGACGGTTTGGGTGGGCATATTTCATCTTATGCATCCATGTGCACCTTATATGAGGTTGGCTTTAATCATATCTTTAGAGGTAACAATGGCGCCAATGAAGGCGATCAGATTTTTTTTCAAGGCCATACATCGCCGGGTAATTACGCACGGTCTTATTTAGAAGGACGCCTTGATGCAAAACTATTACATAACTTTAGACAAGAGTTAGCCAAAGAAGGCGGCTTATCATCGTACCCTCATCCCTATTTAATGAATGAGTATTGGCAATACCCAACAGTATCAATGGGATTAGGCCCGATATTATCAATATACCAAGCACGATTTAACCGATATTTAGTTGCAAGAAAGATTATTAGTCCAGAACAAGAACCACGGGTATTTTGTTTTATGGGTGATGGTGAATCCGATGAACCAGAATCATTAGGTGCTTTAAGTATTGCTGCACGAGAAAAGTTAGATAATCTAACCTTTATTGTAAATTGTAATCTACAACGACTGGATGGACCGGTGAGAGGTAATTCTAAAATTATTCAAGAACTAGAATCTGTTTTTCATGGAGCCGGCTGGAATGTTATTAAGGTAATTTGGGGTTCTGATTGGGATGAGCTGCTCAACTCAGCTCAACGTAATTTATTAATAAAGCGAATGGGCGAGGCCGTGGATGGTGATTATCAGAAGTATGTTGTAGAACCTGGTAGTTATTTTAGAAAACATTTTTTTGGCAAGTATCCAGAGCTGTTAGAATGCGTTAACCATCTAACAGACGAGCAGTTAAAAGGATTATTACGAGGTGGTCATGATCCTAAAAAAGTATATGCGGCTTATAAGGAAGCCACAGAGCATAAAGGTGCTCCCAGTGTTATTATAGCCAAAACAGTCAAAGGTTATGGCTTAGGTGAAGCCGGTGAAGGTAAAAATATTTCTCATCAACAAAAGAAATTAAATGAAAAGGAATTAAGAGAATATCGAGAAAAGTTATCCATACCATTAAGTGACGAAAAAGTAGTGGATGCTCCCTTTTACAGACCACCCCAATCATCACCTGAAATACAATACTTACTTAATCAACGGAAAGAGTTAGGAGGTTTCTTACCCGAACGAAAAACGAAAGCCGATATAGTTGACATTCCAGATAGTGGTGGATTTGCTGAATTTACAAAAGCATCTCGAACAGCCATTTCAACAACCATGGCATTTGTACGAATCTTAAGTAAATTATTAAGAGATAAAGGCATTGGAAATAAAATCGTACCTATTATTCCAGATGAAGCAAGAACATTTGGAATGGAATCCTTTTTTAAACAATATGGAATTTATTCCCATTTAGGTCAACTGTATGAACCGGTTGATTTTGAAACCATTATTTATTATCGAGAAGCCAAAGATGGCCAGATTTTAGAAGAGGGAATTAACGAAAGTGGCTCCATGTGTTCCTTTATAGCATCGGGAACATCCTATGCTACACACGGAAAACACACGATTCCATTTTATATTTATTATTCTATGTTTGGCTTTCAACGCATTGGTGATTTGATGTGGTTAGCAGCTGATATGAAAACAAAAGGATTTTTATTAGGTGCAACAGCCGGTAGAACAACCTTAAATGGAGAAGGGTTACAGCATCAAGATGGTCATAGTTTGATTTTAGCAAGTACGATACCAACCTTAAAATGTTATGATCCTGCTTTTATGTATGAGATTAATACTATTTTATTTCATGGTATGAAAGATATGTATGAAGATAACAATGATGTGTTTTACTATTTAACATTAGGTAATGAAAATTACATGCACCCAGACATGCCTAAAGGGGTAGAAGAGGGGATTATAAAAGGACTTTATAAATTTAAGGCATCCAATCGAAAGAAAAAGAAAAAAGTACATATATTAGCAAGTGGAAGTATCATGAAAATTGCATTAGAAGCGCAAGAATATCTATTAGAGCATTATAAAATTGATGTCGATATATGGTCTGCAACCAATTATAAGCAACTAAGAACTGAAGCCATTCGTTGTGATAGACATAATATGTTGCATCCCAATGATAAGAAAAAAGAAAGTTACGTAGAGCAACTATTAAAAAAAGAAAAAGGTGTTTTTGTAGCCGTATCAGATAATATGAGGATGGTCCCAGATCAAATTGATAAATGGGTTCCTGGCGGACTTTTTACATTAGGAACAGATGGGTTTGGAAGAAGTGATACCCGAGAAAATTTAAGACGGTTCTTCGAAATTGATAAAGAATCAATTATAGTTGCATGTTTATATCAATTAGCTTTAAATAAAGATATAAAGATGAATGAGGTAGAAAAGGCAATAAAAATATTAGGAATCGATCCAAACAAATCGTTTCCAGAATTTATTTAGAACTATGAGGAGAAAAAAGGTATGGATATAAAAATTCCAAATTTAGGAGATGGCATCGATTCAGCAATCGTCATTTCTATTTTAGTAAAGCAAGGCGATACTGTAGCAGCAGATCAAACATTAATTGAGTTAGAGACTGACAAAGCTGTGGCTCCAGTACCATCACCAGCTGCAGGCACGATTACATCATTAACAGTCAAAGAAGGAGATACCGTTTCAAATGGAACTCTAATTGGGCAATTAGATTCAGGTGGAAATGCTGAGGTAAAAGAAAGTGTAACCGAAGAAGCGATACAGCCTGTGAATATTCCTGCCCCAAAACAAGTACAATCTGCTGCAGTTGCCTCTCAAGCACCAGCAATGAATGCAGCTGTATCAACATCAATTTCAATTCAAAAACTAGCCTATCGCATAGGCTTAGACTTGCGTTATATTTCAGGGACAGGCAATTCAGGAAGGATTACAGAAACCGATGTGAGTAATCATATTAACTATTTACAGTCTTTAATGTTAAATCCAGGTACTGAATCAGAAACAAAACCTAACAAACAAGTAGCTTTGCCTGATTTTTCGAAGTGGGGAGTGGTTGATGTAGAAAAATGCTCACCTTTAAGGAAAAAGATAGCCGAAAAGATGGTGACAGCATGGCAAACCGTGCCTCATGTAACGCAACAACTCGATGTTGACATTACTAATTTGATGGCTATGAGAAAACAATATAATCCTAAATATCAGAAAAAAGGAGCAAAACTAACCTTAACTGTCTTTGCGATCAAAGCAGTTCAAAGGGCATTAGAAAAATTTCCTCAGTTTAATGCCTCTTATGATCCAAATAAAAACGAACTTATTAAAAAGAAGTATTATCATATGGGAATAGCCGTTGATACCGAAAATGGTTTAATTGTACCGGTAATTAAGGATGTCGACAAAAAATCATTATTAAGTTTAGCAAAAGAATTAACAGAAATAGCCGATAAAGCAAAAGATAGAACCTTAAGCGTTGAAGAATTACAAGGTAGCACCTTTACCATTTCAAATTTAGG
>MDSY01107867.1_pt1 | contig 16372 bp, 16 predicted proteins | sample 811131 | NCBI WGS metagenome assembly MDSY01 (sample SAMN05326643, study PRJNA326480) | marine metagenome | isolation source: seawater | place: Atlantic Ocean: South West | collected 2010
TGGACCTTCGCCGACTTCGAAAGTGACGGTATCTCCGTCGTTTATTTCTCCTTCTACTTCAGAGATGTGAACGAAGAGGTCTTTGCCACCTTCAATTTCAATAAATCCGAATCCTTTTGTTTGGTTAAACCACTTGACAGTTCCTTGTGCCATGTTTTTGGGTCCCAGCAATCTACTACTTGAGTGTACGGGTTTGTTAGCAGCAGCAAAATGCGGTTTTTATTGCATTAATTAATGGCCAAAGTGTGCTATATGTCGAATACAACATCCCCATACCACCCTGGACCTTCAAAACTGGGCACTTCTGGCCAGGCGGAAGAAATTACCTCGCCGGGCCCAACTTTCTTGAACACAAATTCATGTGTTGTGACCGCTTTAATTTCAACTTCAAACTGAACATCATCTTTAGAAACAAAGGAAACTTGTGATTCTATTATTCCATCACGAACCATAGGTTGGCATTCGAGTAAAAATTCATTGTGGACTTCTGCCCGGTACAGAACTTCATCTAACCACTTTACAATCAGTATGTCCCTGTCACCTTCATGCGAAACTTCCCACCTAGCAACTTTGCGTGTTAATGAATTGAGATCTTGGCCTTCTGCCAAAAGTATTGATTGCATTCCAATAGTCATCTCTTTTGTCAAATCATTACAATTTCGACCAAATGCTCGTATTCCAACATCAGCAGTAGTGGGCCTAACCCAATAACTCACAATCTCACCTCTGGGAAATTTGCAGGCTCCATGCTACTTGGCCCAGCCTGTTAGCTAGGTCATCGCTCGTAAGAGTGAAATTCTGGGTACTACCCATAATACACTCACAGGCAGCATTAGCAAGATGTGCTATGTCTTCAACAGTCAGTCCAAGATTTACTCCTGCTGCTACAGCAACACCTGCCGCATCTATTATTCCAATGACACCTCGAGGTTCTGCCAATGTACACGGAGCCGATACTACTTGCTCGTCGCTAGTGTACACCGTTACACCATTTTCCCCTTGAAGGACCATTAGATTGCTCCAACTATTCTCTTTGATTAGTAATTTCGCCGCTTCAGAAGAATCATTACAAGCCATTCTCTTAGCCATTAAATCTAATCCTCTTGTTTGGAATATCACCCAATCTGCACCTGCAGTTCTATGCAATCCAGTAAGTTTGGGATCACATATGACCGGCACTTCAGCTACCTTTGCTGCATTGATTAGGCGTGCTGCACCTTCATCGGTTACGACGCCTTGGCCATAATCTGATATGATTAGTACATCTGCATTTGCAATTCTTTCAACGGCTTGATCCATAATGGTCGTATGAGCTTCACTATCAATCGGTGAATCGTCTTCTATATCCCAACGTAGTACAAGTTGCTGATTAGAAATTAGATATTCACGTCCAGCAATTAGTCGAGTCTTAACAGTGGTTGTTCTACCTTCGATAATTGCGATTCCATCACATTCGACTTCTTCATCTTCAAGTGCTTGAATTATACTTTCGCCGGACAGGTCATCGCCTACTACCCCGAATAATATGGCATCTAATCCAATATTCTCTAATCCTCTGGCCACGTGAGCCGCAGCCCCAACGTCTTCGTGACGGTGGGTTTCTTTCAATACAGGAACTGGAGCTCTCGAGTTGAGATTGTTAGCGTAACCATGGATATATTGATCCAGCATAATATCGCCGACTAATACTATGTCTCCAGACATATTTTTTATTCTGGATTGTAGATTTACTAGCCTGTCATGGGTCTCGTGCTCAAGGTCGCTCATTCCCATATTATTCACCCGGGGGTATCCTGTTCTTCAATCATCTCTATCGAGAAGTTCTGCAAGAAGGGTAGCATGTCTTGATTCACTTATGCCTAGGTTAACTCTCAGTGTGGATAACATTGCGGATTCATCAGATGTAATCATACCATCTTCTAAGGCCGTCACCAGTGTCGCCCGATAAGTCATAGTCGTCTCATCTAAAACGGGGTCTTCTTTGGCTTCGCTAAGTAATATCTCATGTGTTTCTAAATCGATACCGAATGCTTCCCGCATCGTTTTCAATAGTGCAATTTCATCTTCGATAATTTCGCCATCGAATAGAGCTTGCCTTAACATGTCACGGTATACTTCCTCAGGTGGAGGTGCATTTTGTGAGCGCCGGGCTTCATCTGATAGTCTACGGACTCGGTCAGGATGCATTCCAACGAAGTCAACAACCTCTGAAATCAATTGCTGTTCATCTTTAGTTATCTTACCATCTTCCCATGCTCTAGCAAGCATCCTGCGAATCAGGTTCTCGCCAGCTTGGGCGTCAAGGGATGCAGTTCCTTCTGGATTTGATACAGGAGATATAACTGCATTTTCATAATACACCATTCCTTCATCTATGTGTGAGAGTAATTCAAGAGTCAATTGACCCCCCTTTCTGAGGCTGGACAGAACCACTCTTTCTCCATTCTTGATTACAACCTCTGCCAAGATTTTATCTCGCAATGTACTCGCTCGCTCTTTTCCATTGGATGTTAAACCGTAGACTCGGCGTCTTTGCTTAGCGCCAGGTACATGTCTTTGCCCGGTAATAAGTTCTGAACGCTCTTCTAATCTCTTAAGAGTACGAGGTACATGCTTTCTCTGGACGTGTACTGCAGCGGATATTCCTGCTTGTGTTATCGCATTGGGGGCTTCCCAATGACCTTCAGGAAGCGGGTTGTCGTAAAGGTGCAAAAGTGTGCGCTCTTCGGTGGTCATCGTCCCAAGGTAACCGTCAACCATAGTCTCCCTCTATCAGTGGAGGTAAGGGGAGGCACATAAGACATGTCACTATCTCGCACAACCATGTCAGGGGGTCGGCGTTCAAAACCAAGGGTTCGTCCAACCCGTCCTATTGGGTTATCAGATGATGGTGCCCCTACCAGGATAAATGAACATCCTTTACCTCATGCAGATGGCTGGTTTATTCCCGAGCCATTATCAAACCGCCTTTACCAAAAGTCAGCCCTTGGAATACCAATCGAGGGCGGGATTGTACTTACTGAAGAAGAAGTGATGTTTTGCCATTGGCATCGACATGTCCCTCTTGAAGATGGTTGGGTAGACCAGAGGCTGCAAGAAAACCCTGATTTTGCTTACAAGTCTGTGGCATTTGACGTAGTTCGCAACGCAGGTGAAAAAGTAGTTCCTAAAGGTGACAGATGGCTTCGTTGGAGCCGTGAATCGCACCCAAGTAAAGGACCTGCAGAAGCAGTTGTACGTTGGGCGACTACCAAAGAGCAACTAGACATTGGTGAACTATTGAATTGGGCTCAAGGACTATCGAACGAAGGGATGTTGGCAGAATTGGCTATTGTTGATGAGGAGATGGATGTAACAATGTATCGCCTATCATTAATAGATCCTAGGGGTAATGTGACTCCCGCTACTACTGAAAGTCATCCTTTGCTTGGAGTGGAGCACCTTTCTCGGAAATTCCTTCGAGATGATGAATTGGATTGGATTAGTGGTGTTGATAATAAGGTAACTAATTTGTTCGGTGAATTAAATTCTCGCGGTTTAATCATGCGCCCTGGTTTCAAGTATGGTTGTAGGTGGAGAGTTTATTCAACACCTGTCGATGTTGACCATGCTCCTTGGTTAATGCAAATTGAAGAAGATGCTCCTACCGACTGGGAGGGTGTCAGCCTATCTGTAAGATTGGCCGAAGGGGTCAACAAAGGATGGGTCGTTGCTCTGCTCAGGGATGATTGGAACTTCTTGCTCATCCGCCGCCACCTGCCTGGACGATGAATCAATTCCTAGAATCACCCATAATGCGGATAGTGCTAAAGCCATTGGTACCAAAATTGCAGGTTCTGTCCACCGTTGGAATCGTGTCTTGTCGTCCTCTCCAGAAACCAGTTTGACTTTCACAGTATATTTCTGTCCAGAGTCTGACGCCAGAATAATTTCTCCGTTAATGTCCATTCCGTCCACAAGTAAACCCGCTGGGTCAATTTCTAGATTTATTGTTGAACCGAGAGAGAGTTTCTTGTTGTCTTCAGTAGTTGCTATCCTTGATAGAGGACCATTGACTCCTACTAACCAGACTTGTTCACCATCTCCTTTCAGATCTATTGGGATTTTGACAATTGATTTTTCATCGGTTGGAATTGAACTTTCATATTCTGTTTCCAGTGGTATATTACCTACAATTTCAAATGAATGTTTTACATCTACTGGTGTTCCAGTATCACAATTAATCGTCCCAACGATATTTCCAATTACCCCAATAATGCCTTCGCTTGTGAATTTAATTTCATCATCGTCAATAACTAAATCCCTACCATCAGTGCTGGTTAAGTCATAATTTATCCCTGAACAATCTGCAATGATTGGGATATTGTCACTCGGTAGAAGTACAGAACCGTAATCAGGTAAGTCAACCTCTGTTTCATGCCCGCATTCTGGTGACGAAAATGTGACTGTTGGTAGTCCCTGTTCGACACTGATATTTGCAGTCCAATCGACCAGTATCCCGTCTCTATTACGAATTGTAATTCCTTCAGAACCAAGTAAATCCTCATCCCAGAATAGGTCTGATTGTTCTCCATCATTATTACCAGCGACTAAATTCTGTTCACCATCCGCTTCAATTATCTTCAGCCATGCCATTTCTGGATGGGAGTTAACTAGATTATCTTCTAAATCACCGATGCTCAAGTCTTGCTGCATTACCAAAATACCATTTCCTGGTAAGTGAGAATCATATCCTGAGTCGCTACGGTATTCCATCCAAATGTATTCATCTTCACCTATCGGGATTTTTAGAGATACACCGCCTTCAGATAGTCCAACGAAATCAAATGTTGGCCCGACACAGTTTGTACCTGGCATCCAGTCAAGTTCAATTTCTTGGCTTCTCTTGGCTCCTATTAGTTCAATACTAGGACCAGTTGGAAGAGCAGGCCAGACTCCATTTCCATTCAGATTGCCACTCGACATTATGTCCCATGACCCCACTCCTTTCCAGACTTGATTCACAGTCGGGTCACTCACTTGGTAGAGATCAGCCGCACCTAATTGGTGATACATCTCGTGCATTACAGTTCCAAATGTCTTTGAACTATGTTGGCTAGATAATGTATAGTGGGATATTTTCATGCCATCTGGTAAATCTACAGTCTCCTCGATCGAAGAAAAGTGCGACCAAATCCTTGAACTCGAACCACCTCCATCTTCCTGTGGCTTCATGCAATGAAGAATTAAGAACCGGTCAACCCATTTATCGCCGTTTAGGTCAAACTTTTCCCAATCGACTTCATCCTGTATTTCCAAAACCACTTCTTCGGCTAAAGTATGTGGATTAACACCATTTCGACCAACATCATTCTGTCCATTTACATCATGGCCATAGTCTTCCATTCCAAAATCAGTGGTCACAATTCTGTCATGGTAAACAATATCAAGTGTTGAACTTGGCCCGATTCCTTGGTTCAGGTAGTCGAGTGCTGCATCATCAAACAAGCTGCCTGCTCTCTGTTGATCACAATTTTCGGCTTCATTTTGGTCAGGGAAATCAATTAGTACAAATAGCCAAGTTTCATTTTCAGTAATTCCAACTAATGGACCTTGTTCTTTGTTTTGGCTATTGAGGGAATGCTCCTGAATCCAGTCGTTGACAAAATCACCATTGAAGTACGCACCTACTGAAAGTAGAGAAAGTGCGATGGCAATGGGCCAAGCCAAGATTGGTCGCATCAATATTTCTGGTCTTGTTAACCGGTATGAATTAATTGCTATCTGGATTCACAGAGATACCTGTTTTACTAATAGATTCAACTAGCGAATCACTCGGATTAGTTATCCATGCTTCATTTGGCTGTAGATTTAGTCCAAATGGGATTTCAGATCCATATCTTATGCGCTCAATTTTGGAATTACTAATGACGTTTAAACATCTTTGGACCATACTACTTTCGCTCCATGGTTGCACTAAGCAAGCCATGGCCAAATCTAGGTCTACTGTATTTCCATCCGTCCTTATTGTTGACAAATGTGCTAGGTTTAGAGTCTGTGTTGAGCAACCTAAAAATCGTAGTGAATCGATGTAATCTACCGGAAAGGAACTTACTAAGCAACCTGAAAATACTAATTTATCTGCTCCAAACCTTTTGACTATGTCCAGCAAATTGTCTTGTTGTTCACTACTCCTACAAATGGCACGATATGAAACTCTGCCCATTCCTTTGAGAGCTGTTATCGATGGTGAAGTACCATGACACGAACAATCAACATACAGCACCCTATGTGTTCCACCATCTGAATCGAGTAAATCCATCAAACCATGACCTATTGGCATCTTAGCTCTGAATGATCGCCATCCTGCTAATTCAACTAAACCTGATGCCATGAACGTTAGCGTCACTAGTAATCCAGGTAATCCTTGAGGAATAACTAGCCACAGTAGCATTAACATGAATCCATGAATACGTAATCTCCACCATCCAGAATTGCCCTTCCACAGTAAGTTTGCTGCTCCTGCAATTGCCACAATAGTCATTGATGCAAGTACTAATATTATGGCCCATGCAATCGATATGGTGATTCTTAGCATTTCAGCAGCATCGTATCTTCCTACCAATCCAGTACCCTCATTGAATGAATGGCCGTAAGCATAGAGCCATGGTAAGAATTCGAACACAGTGAAGTACAATGATACTATTGCTAGTATCCACATTAATGTCATCCATATTACAAATGCTTTCCTTTCACTTGGTAATAATCCCGGTCTTGCAAATGAATAGGCTTGTAACATGGCGAAAGGTGCTGCAGTAAATAGTGCAATTAATGCTGCACTAAGCCACCTGGTTCCTGCCCACTCATCTGGTGAAAATATGTTGATACAACTTCCCCCGCATGGGTCTAATTGAAGCAAAACAGAGTGAAGTATTTGGTCAATAGAAATCGACCAAATTACAGTCAAAATAACTACTAAAATAATAACGACAGAAACTCGCCGATATAACTCATCTAAGTGTGATTGCATATTGCTCCTGTCATCACTTGACAGGTGCAAATCATTCATACTAATCAGACCCGGTCCATGGCCTGCTTTTCAACACGTGCTTGGACTACGGTTCGGTATACTCCAAAGATTGCCCACAGAGTACACATTGCGAGTACCAAAGTGTAACCCCATGGTAGTTCTGTGTCTACTGACCAGCCTAGACCGATTGCTAAACCGAGGGACAGGGCTCCTCTTCGAATCCCTTGCGGTGCTGCTAGACTCATATCGAGGTGTGTTGGTCCTCCGCCAAATCTTCGTTCATAGAATTCTCCTTGTATTACTGCAGCAACAATTAGAATGGATAATGTTGTCCAGAAGTACAAGTTTCCTTGCTCTAAGTAGTTGCCAGCACGTTGGGACTGTGCTTCTGCTTCGAGTTCTTCAGGACTCTTTTGTCCAAATAGTGAATCGTAATCACCTACGCTAATAGTTCGTAAACTAACATCTGCATCCGGTGTTGCAGTCTCAGGTGCACTCACCGTAAACGCAAGTGTAGTCCAGTGGTCTCCTGCATCTGGAGCTCCGCTACCATCCACTATATTTCCTGCAATTGAGAAATGAACATCGCCTATGTCCTCACTTGGTGCAGTCCATGGAATTACCCAGTCGTTTCCTGGGGCATCGTGTGAGATCGCTCCATTAGATTCAGCGACTTCCTTGGTACCATCAGAAACCGCGAAAGTACCTGCAGCATAATCCCAAATCATGAATCCGCCAGTGGTGTATGATACATGTTTCAATGAAACGGTCAGATCGTATGTCACTCCAGTTTCATAGGTTCTAGGAACTCCTGAAATTGATAGGATTACTTCAGTTGATGGTGAACCGCCTGCTCCGTGACAAGTACAACCTTCTTCAGGAATTATTCGCCCTGTGTCGGTATTTGGGTTGGTCCATGGCGGACCAAGAGAGTTTCCATAAACTGGAGCAGCCATCATCAAAGCCAGTGTCGCGACAAGTAGCAGTGCGTACTTTCGTGACATGGCTGTGCCACCTGCAATTCCCTATTGAACGTTGTCACTTCTTGCCGCCCCTAAAGGGGCGGTAATAGAATGGATTCAGAGTTCTTTGACAGCGTTATTCAACTGTGTCATCATGGCCTTACCATCGCCAAATAGCATCATGGTTTTGTCCTCATAGAACAAATCATTGTCAACACCAGCATATCCAACAGATAGGCTTCTCTTGATTATTACAACAGTACGTGCCTTGTCAGCATCGATTATTGGCATTCCTGCAAGAGGTCCTTCGCCTGTTCTAGCAGCCGGGTTACATGTGTCATTGGCACCGATAACAATAGCCATGTCGCATTCTGCGAATTCTGAGTTAATTTCATCCATCTCGATCAGTTGCTCGTATGGCACATTTGCTTCAGCAAGTAATACGTTCATGTGACCAGGCATTCTTCCTGCTACCGGGTGTATTGCATACTTGATCTCTGTATCGAATTTTTCAGCCATCAAGTCAGCAAATTCTTTGACCTGATGCTGACATTGGCTAACAGCCATTCCGTAACCTGGGACGATGATAATCTTCTGTGCACCTTCAGCCATCATTGCAACTTCATCTGCATCGCAACCAACTTTAGTACGTGTTAGTTCTTGCTTTTCACTTCCTCCAAAGGACTTGAACAGAACATCGATGAGTTGTCGATTCATAGCCTTGCACATAATCATGGTCAGAATTAGTCCTGATGCTCCGACTAGGCTTCCCGCAACGATTAGTACACTGTTGTTGAAGATAAAGCCAGTAAAGGCAGCAGCTATACCCGATAGTGAGTTTAGAAGGCTCACAACAACTGGCATATCCGCTCCGCCAATAGGGAGAACTAGAACAATTCCAAGAACACCAGACACCGCTATTATTCCCCAGATGTAATCTGTGTTTGTCGGGTCTTCAATTGAAAGATAAATCAACGCTAAGACGCTTATGAAAAGGAATCCTTTGATTGGATTAAGCCAAGTTGGGCCCCATGTTGGAGTACGAATCCACTTCCCAAATACTTCGATTCCTCCTTTCAATTTGTACATTGCAAGCAGTGAACCGGTTAGTGTCATCCACCCAACCAATGCCGACAATCCTGCAGCAATTACAGTTACAGTAGTTGCAAGTCCTGGTTCTGGTGAGGTATTTTCAATCCACTTCCATGTTTCTGAAAGTGCAACAAGTGCAGATGCTGCTCCACCAAAACCATTGAACAGAGCGACTAATTCTGGCATTCCAGTCATTTCAACTCTCTTAGCCATAATGAAACCAATCGATGATCCAGTAACTAGACCAGCAATTATTATTGTCCATCCAACAATTCCTTCTGGCATGTAGTTCATGTCAATTATAGTTGTAAGAACTGCAACTGCCATCCCCATCATTCCATACTGATTGCCTTTAGGCGCAGTACGTGGATGACCCAATTTCTTTAGACCGAAGATGAACAATACTGCGGATAGTAAATATCCAACAGACACCCAATCACTCAGCATTTTAAGCACCTCTCTTCTTTCCGGCAATCATTTTCAACATTCGATCGGTTACAGCAAAGCCACCTACGACGTTAATCATTGCAAGGACCAATGCCACAAATGCCAGAATTCCTGAAACCGCAGTTTGACCACCATCAAAGGCCACATTTGCACCTAGTAATGCTCCAACTACGCTTATTCCAGAGATTGCATTTGCACCACTCATCAATGGTGTGTGTAGCATGGATGGTACTTTAGTGATTAATTCTACACCAAGGAAAATCGATAATACGAATAACGTTATTGAGCCAATTAATAATTCTGGAGTCATCAAAGAACACCTCCTAGTCGAGATTGTTTAGGATGCATTTCTCCATCCTTACAAATCAGAACACCGCCCATACCTGGAACGTGGAAATCGTTACCTTCTGGTGCTCCGACTAGAACATCGTCTTCTTCTGAAATTTGGAAACCATCTTCCTTGTCTACCAAACTAGTGATGAAAGTGGTTAGATTATTTGAGTAGAGCATAGACGCAGTTGTGGCAATTGTTCCTGGCAAGTTGGATGTTCCAACTATGATTACTCCGTTATCAGTGATATGAACTTCGCCTGCATTTGTTAATTCACAGTTTCCACCAACATCAGCATTCATGTCGACAACAACTGCGCCTGATTTGAAATTCTTAACCGCTGATGCAGGTACCGTAATTGGAGCAGGTCTACCAAATATTCTTGCGGTTGTGACAATGATGTCAGCATCACTTGCAACTTCACAAACTGTGTCGTTAACCTTCTGAATAAATTCTGGAGTTAACGGCTTAGCATATCCTGCTTCGTCTTCAAAGTCATCCATTCCATCAACTTCAATGAATCTTCCACCCACGGATTCGATTTGTTCTGCCGCTGACTTTCTAACATCGGATGCATATACTACTGCTCCCAATCTCTTGGCTGTTGCAATAGCTTGTAAGCCAGCAACTCCCGAACCCATTATCACCACTTTAGCGGGCCTTACTGTACCTGCTGATGTTGTCATCATTGGTATGCCACGTGGAACATGTGACGCTCCAAGAAGAACCGCTTTGTAACCCGCCAAGTTATCTTGGCTCGAATTTACATCCATAGACTGTGCTCTTGACAATCGTCGAGGAATCATGTCCATGCTCAAGAGTGTAATTCCCCCGTCTATACAGGATTGAACTTTCTCTGGATGTCGGAAGGGATCAGCGACACATGTCACGATTTGACCTTTAGTCAGTTCTTTAGCATCAGGCATTCTTATTGAAATTAATATCTCACAAGACATAACATCAGACCTATCGCCGATAGTTGCTCCTGCATCTGTGTATTCAGAATCCAAGTAATTAGCAGCATTTCCTGCTCCTTTTTCAATCACTACTTCAAATCCAGATTTCATCAATTTCTTCATGCTACCTGGTACGATTGCAACTCGTGTTTCACCTTCAGGTTCCATTGGTACTCCAATCTTCATGTTTCCACCTCGCGAATGCATAAAGCACGCTCGATATTTGGTCCCAATGTAATCCGGTTCTTGAACGACTCGGTTGTCTTTCGTATATTTTCTATTCGAAATGTACTGACTATGCTTATGGACGTCATTTGTCTGGGGTAAAGTGTAGGAGTGGTCAAAATGGCAACCGGACGTAGGAAAATTGCAGTTATTGGAGCAGGAAATGTTGGAGCAACTTGTGCATTTGTATTAGCACAAATGAAAATCGCCGACATAGTTCTACTCGACATCTTTGAGGGTTTTGCCAAGGGTAAAGCCTTGGATATGAGCCAGAATAGCAATGTTCTGAATTATAATGGTACGATTACAGGAACTGCGGATTATGCAGACATTGCTGGTAGTGATGTTATCGTAGTTACTAGTGGCTTCCCTCGTAAGCCAGGTATGACACGTGAGGACCTAATTGGCAAGAACGCAGAAATCGTACAACAAGTCGGAACTGGAATCAAAGGCCATGCCCCTGATGCTACTATTATCATGGTTACCAATCCACTTGATCTAATGACTTATCACATGCAGAAAGTTACAGGTTTCCCTACCAATCGAGTAATCGGTCAAGCAGGGGTTTTGGATAGTGCACGTATGGCTCACTTCATCGCCTTAGAGTTGAACTGTGCTGAAGAAGACGTATCTCCAATGGTTCTTGGTGGACACGGCGATACAATGGTTCCCCTACCACGTTACACTACAGTTGGTGGTATTCCAATTACTCAACTTATGTCTGAAGAACGCATTGAAGCAATCAGTGCCCGTACTGCCGGTGGCGGTGGAGAAATTGTCAAATTACTCGAGAGGGGTTCAGCATTTTATGCCCCTGGTTCAGCCGCTGCAATTATGGCTGAAGCTGTACTTAACGACCGGCGTAGAGTCATTCCTGCATCCTGCTACCTGAGCGGACAATATGGACTTGAAGATGTTTACATTGGTGTACCATGTATTATTGGAGCAAATGGTGTTGAGACAATTTTCGAATTAGATCTTTCAAACGCAGAACTTGAGTCCCTTCAAGGCTCGGCAAATTTCTATAAAGGGCAACTAAAAGACATCTTAGGATATTAATAGAAGAAAACATAAACTTGTTTCCATAGTAACATTCATGGACGAAGATTCCGGATTCAATATGTTTGTAAAAAATGAGAGCGACAAAGACCGAATTATTCGTGTAACAATTGCGGTTATTTTGATAGGTTTTTATTTCGCAGTACCTTCTAGTGTTAATGCCTCAATTGCAAATATCGGCTTAATAGTCGCAGGAGTACTTTTGTTTAATGCTGTTTCAGGGACCTGCATGATCTATCGTGCATTAGGAATAAACACCTGCCCAATTAAAGATTAAGAGTGATGGGTAACTGTCCCTCTCAAATTCAAGTATTCGCAATTAATCAAATGCCCCGGGCAAGAATGTCCATCGAATATCATCATCCGTAATATTTCTGTAATGTTCTAGAATTCTAGGTTCATTAGCGACTTTATTGTGATATTGCATTAAATTCTTGTATCCCGAAACCATTGATGCTTCTATACCATCATAATTACCTGAGAATAATGCAAACAGTTCTGTGAATAATTTCAGATCAGCAATGCTCATCTCATCAGTTCCTGCAGCCCATCCAGATTTAGATTCACCAACTTTGTCATTCAGTAGTTGCATATTTTCAGCACCCTTACCACCATCAGAAAATAATTCCTTACGCATACTTATTTTTTCTTCAAGATTGGATGCCTCAAATGTACGGTCTAGTACTCGAGCCAAAGGTCCCATGCCATCCATGAATTCATCAGCCTTAGCCGCTTGGTAGTCGTCTTTAGGGATTAGTCCTGCTGCCTTTCCAGCAAATCTTAGTATTGCTGAAGATTCAGCGAGTGTTCCTTCTTTGGTCTGTAGTACAGGTAGCATTTTCCATGGTAGTTCACCATTTTCTTTCATGGAATTGAATGTTTCGCCATTTACTTCAACATCTTCCCATTCTATTTTGGACATTGCTAGGGCTACTCGACATGCTTCTGCTCTGCCAGGCACTGGGAAATACACCAATCTGTTCATGTTCGACCCAAATGGAGTCGATTATTGATACCTTTGATAGATAATCTAAACCCTTCTTATTGCTAGAGAATGAGTTTTACCGATGGTAGTTGCATCTTCGATCGGATTAGCAATACGCACTAATTGTTTGCCCTTTCTTCCTCGACTGCGCATTCTTGCTAGTATTTCTTGTCCAATATAGCATCCTTTTGCTTCGTGAACCAAATCTCCTAATCCACACGATAGTGGGTGAACCTTAGCTGTAATTTCATTTCCTTGGAACGGAATCAAATTGTCAACACGGAATTCATCGTATTCTTGCATTGACATATCTACTTCGATGTTATTTCCATTTGGAGCTATAATTTTCCAAACTTTGAATGACAGAATCTTTGTAACATTATCTGCTACATCAATGTCCTTCGTTGAAATGAAAACCTGATTGGATGCAGTTGCATCACCGACTACAACATCTTGACCCAATATCCTTTGGTTTATGTTCGCAATCATCGCTTCCTTGAATGGTCCGTGTCCAACTAATGCCACGAATTCTCCCTTGTCAACGACATCTACGACATCAATTATCTTCGCAACAGATGTGGTGAAGATAGTAGTACAGTTACCATCGACCTTATTCGTTGATAATCCATCAATTAATTTGAGTGAATCCTTACCTCTAAGAATTAAAACATACGCATCGAGTTTAACGACACCCATAGTTCTCAACACTCAAGCGAATGATTCGCCGCAGCCACATGAGCTTTCAGCATTAGGATTATTGATTCTGAATCCACCGCCCATTAGACGATCTACATAATCAATTTCAATTCCGTCTAGAAGGTGTGAGGTTGCATTTGGGACTAATACTCTAAATCCATCAATATTGATTTCTTGACAATCTTGGTCTGTCGATTCTACAATTTGTAGGTCATACATGTAACCAGAACATCCCCCAGACAAAACTCCAACTAACAAAGCATGAGACATATCATCACTAAAGGCTGATGATAGCATTTCTTTAGCCTTGTCTGTAATAGTCAAAATGACTTCAACAACCTCTGGTTTGTTGATGACGACAGCGGGAGCAGTGTCACATGTATTGCAGTCCATGCCACGGTGAAGCGGTGGACTCATATCAACCTGTATGCTTATTTGGGCAATAGAACAGAAATTTCGAATAAACAATGGTCTTGACCTTTCGATGTACAGACTTTTTCTCTGGCCTTAGTTTCAAGTCCGTGTCTCTCCTTCAAAACACCTTCAAGTACACCCTCATCCATATAACACAATATGTTGTCCAGTTGCTCGTTTACTTCACAATTATTTGACTCTTCCAATGTGACAATACTTGGCGGTATTGCATCTATCTCCAGTTTGCCCATTCCAAGTTCATCCCATAGGACGGCTAAACGTTCCCAAAAATCATTGTCGTTGGTCTCTTCTCGCAGTTCTAATGCTAGTTCTCTACCAATCCTTCGACCGACAATTCTGAGGATTTCACTCATGTCAATTCCTAATTTACGTAGACTTGCAGCCGATATACCTAGTGTAAGGGGCTCATCTGGCCTCCTAAGGATGGCGTTGGTGAATCCAACTCCATCTTCATCAACATTTAGAGTTCGTAATCTTTGGTAGAATGACCCTTCGCCAATTTTCAAGTTAAGTGGCTCAGTAATCATTCCATCGACCAACCTGGCCTTCGCAGATGAATAAGCAATCCCTTCACTCCACTGAACCTTCAGCAATTGAATTTGGGCTTCCATATAATCTTTTGATTCAATAAGAAGTGCAGCATCATCCTTACCCCTACCTGTCGGATTTGGGTCTGAATGAACGACCTGGATTCCAACTTCTTGGTCAACATAAAAACCAATTTGAGATTGGTTATCTCTGTGCCGAATCTCAATGCGACTGTCTAATTCTTCGAAAAATCTTATTGTTTTTACATCGACATCTGCAACGATTCTAACATCCACACCTCTTTCAATTGCTTCATTGAATGAATCAATTATTCCAGATCGCATCAAGTGTAGTATTCCCCATTTAGATAGCATCATCCAGACTGTATCTTCAGACTCTTGAACCATATTGTCAATTGTGGCATAGATGCTGTGCCTGTCTTTTACCACTGAAAAAAGAGCCTCTTGGTGTTGTGAATAAATTTCAGATTGAATCACAGTTGTTTTGGAACTTAGCTCATCTAGGTGTAATTTTAATCTCCTAACATTTGCTTCTTCACGTTTGATTAGTTGCTTGAAAACGTCTGCGACTGGCAATGCAGTGAACCTCATTGGCTTGTCAAGCGTAGCCATAACTAGTCCCATATCTTGTAAACGCCTTAGTGTGTTATATGCATCCATTCTGGAAATGGTAACCAATTTACCAATCTCACTAGCTTTCAGTGGAGGCTGGCTACACAGTGCTAGAATTATACGAGCAAACTTCTCTTCAAGGCCACCCTCTATCAATCGATCAATGATCTCTTCACTAGAGTTAGATTGCATGTAATCAACTCATTTTTCTTTGCTGTTCTTTGAGTAGTATATTGCAACGTCTAATCTGTTCCTTTGCAAGCTTTTGTTGGTCTTTGTCTAAACCTCGGGGTATCGCTTGTTCAAAACACTTAATCCCGTCGCTAAACCTTTGCATTTCAGCATAAGCAGTACCCATATTATACAATGTCTTACCTTGTACTCCACTAGGATTTATCACCATTGCTTTATGATATGATTCTACACATTTAGGATAGTCTTCTAGATAATATAGGGCATTTCCTCTTCCGTTAAGAATGCGAATTACCATTTCATCATTATCTGCAAATGACGGAAGTGCTCTATCAAAACACGATAAAGCCTCTCGATATTTCTTATCTTCAATCAACCCTACACCTTTATTGTACCATTCAATATCTTGGTTTGCTATTGCATTCGAACCAGAATCAATCCCGATGTCAGTACTTGTTCTTGATGTGGCCTCTAAAGCAGCAGCAGCCAGATTTACCTGCACATTCGGTTGTGTTGGCATAGCTTTTGGTTCTGGTCTTGATGTCATCTGAGGTAGTGGAGTGTATGTTGACTCCTGTTGTACTACAGGAGGTGGAGAAAAATTATCCAGAGCCTGGAGTTGTTCTGGTTGTACAACAGGTACAGGTGCTTCTTGATACGTTTGAGGCACAGGTTGCTGTCGTGTTCCAACATCTCCAAGTGCAGAGAAATCGTTGTCTTTCGATTGAACTGGATTAGTTAGTAAATTCGCTTTTTCATGACATCGCTGTGCAGTCGCCATATCTCCTGCAGCTTCTAGGGAGCGAGCTAACCCAATCCATAA
>MDSY01129889.1_pt1 | contig 16372 bp, 16 predicted proteins | sample 811131 | NCBI WGS metagenome assembly MDSY01 (sample SAMN05326643, study PRJNA326480) | marine metagenome | isolation source: seawater | place: Atlantic Ocean: South West | collected 2010
CCTATCAAATGCATTGTCAATATGGGACTTAAATATAGTTGATAATAAGTCAAGATTCAGTACGGATATGTTTGACTCTCAAGGATATAAATTTGAGTTTTTAATAGCGAAGAAGGACTATGTTGAATACAAATAATATCTCTAGCAGAGAAAAATTACTTTTTACAATCTTGGCTTTTTTAGTTGGTATTTTTCTCTACGTCTTTTTTAGGTTTGGACCTTTGTCTACTGAGATGCAGCGCTGGGATGAGAGGATTAGCCAAGCTGAGCAGAATGTTCCATCTCTCATCAAAGTCTCACCTCAGCTGTCTAAAGAGGCTGAAATTAAGGAAAAAATAGAGGAGTTACAGAAATTTATTGATCGAGAAGAGTCGAATTTGCAAGGGTTTAGGGCTAAGTTTATAAATCTAAATCAGCCAGATGCGATCCCACTTATGCGATCTGAAATTACGAAGTTAATATCAAAAATTGGATTAAGAATCGTATCAATTAAAAAATCGAGCCTCGAGCTTTCGCAGTTAGCAGGCAGAGATTATAAAGATAATGCAGCGTTATTAAGACCGCAATTTGATATGGTTTTGAAATCCGATTACTTCCAAATAAGTAAATTTTTAGATGAATTGCAATCCTTAGACTTTTATGTAGTTGTTACCAAGCTATCAATTTTTTCAACATTAGAAAGCGAATTCGTAAATGAATACTACCCACTAGAAACGAAAATTACCTTAGCATTTTAAAAATGATTAATAAAACGAAATTTGAAGAACTATTGTTTAGATGTGTAGAGCTTGGCGCAACAGATATTCACTTATCAGTTGGGAGGATTCCATGCTTCAGAATTAACGGTGATTTACACCTTGATGGGAATAAGGAGAATACAAAAGATGATCTGAATAATTTTATTGAATTGGTTTTATCGACCGAAAAAATGAATATTCTGAAGGTAAGCCGATCAGTTGATATTGGTTATTCCTCGGAAAAAGGCGAGAGGTATAGAATAAATATATTCTATGAAAAAAGTAGGCCAGCTTTAGCAATACGCCTTCTTGCTGGGAAGTTTTATAAGCTCGAGGAGCTCAGGTTACCATCACAATTACGTGAATTGACAGCTTTAAGTGATGGTCTAGTTCTGGTAACAGGATCAACGGGTAGCGGTAAGTCAACAACGCTTGCAAGCATAGTCAATGAAATAAATGAAAAGAGGTCTTGTCACATACTTACAATTGAGGATCCTATAGAGTATTTGTATGAAGGTAAGAAAAGTATTGTTAATCAGCGGGAAATATCATCAGATGCTAACTCTTTCGCTGAAGCAATTGTATCGGCTATGCGCCAAGATCCCGATGTAATTTTATTAGGAGAGATGCGGGATACAGCAACTATGCAGGCTGCGCTCATGGCTGCTGAAACAGGGCATTTAGTCTTTTCTACACTTCATACAAATGACGCAGTCGGTGTAATTGACAGGCTTATTGGCTCTTTCCCTGGTGCGGAGCAAGATGCCGTTAGACAGCAACTCTCGATGGTGCTGCGGGCGATTGTGACTCAAACACTAGTGAAAAATTCGGATGGAGGGGGGAGAATCCCAATTAACGAAATATTATTCGTCGATAATGCAGTATCAAACCTTATTAGATTACACAAACCCGAACAAATACGATCCAGTATCGAGACAGGCCGTGAGAGAGGATCTCAATCCTATGATTATAGCCTCGCCCTTAGAGTAAAAGAGGGCTACCTAACTGCAAACGACGCATTGGTAATAGCAAGAAATAAAAATTCATTGAAAGAGTATTTCAAAATAGTCAATGTAGATTTTAAAGAGAGGGTATCTACATGATCAGAGAAAGTAAGCTTATCGATGCATGTGTAAGTGAGGGTATTTTCTCAAGCCTTGATTTAGAAAATGCAAAATCGCTCTCTCGTAAAAGAAGAGAAAGTCTTTTTGAGACACTAATGTTCGCACATAGAATGCCATCTGTAGCTTTCTACAAGGCTTTTGCTATAAATGCTGGGGTCAAATTCTTAGATGCTAATGATATTAAAGTTGATGGTTCCTTGCTTAAGAAAATGCCACGCTCACTTGTTGAGGGTAGGCTATCACTCCCAATCAAAATTGAAAATATTAGCACAGTCCCTGTCGTGTTGGCTGATCCAACAAATATAAGCGTAAAGATTCAGCTTGAAAAAATATTTAGAAGTGAAATTACACTGTTTATGTCAATGCCCGATGCCATTCAACAAGTGATGGATTCAGCCTTTAAAAGTATAGGTGTAGTGACAGATTCTGAGAGTGAGGAGCTAGATCCAGTTGAAGAGCTCAATAATATTTTTAAAGAAGCTTATCTTTATCGAAGTTCTGACATACATTTTGAATCAAATAAAAATTCTATTAAGATAAGATTTAGAGTCGACGGAAGATTGCAAGACTATTCAAAGGTACTTACAAAAGAGAGTGGATTGAGCATTATTAGTAGAATAAAGGTTCTATCGGGGCTCGACATCTCAGAACAGAGAATGCCTCAAGATGGCAGCTTTACCCATTCAATTAAATCAGGCTATGAATTCGATATCAGGGTTGCAACTCTACCAACAAGGTTTGGCGAGCGCGTCACGATGCGTGTTCTTGGTTCAGATACAGAGGCTTTGACTTTAGAAACAATAGGCATGTCTAATAATGATCTTCTAAAGTTTTCGGAAATCATTGAAAAGCCCCATGGTATGGTATTAATTACTGGTCCAACAGGTAGTGGTAAAACAACCACACTATATTCGGTTCTACAAAGAATAAAAAGCGGCGATACAAATATTCTTACTGTTGAGGATCCTATTGAATACGTCATGGATGGAATATCACAGGTTCATGTTGGGACTAAGGTTTCTTTTGCTAGCGCGCTAAGATCTTTCCTAAGGCACGATCCTGATATCATTATGGTAGGTGAAATACGCGACGGAGAAACGGCAAATATCGCGATGAAGGCATCAATGACCGGCCATCTTGTTTTTTCTACTTTACATACTAACTCAACCGTGGCCGCTGTAACTCGACTAAAAGATTTAGGTTCAGAACCTTATCTTATTGGCGCAACTTTACTTGCTGTAATCTCTCAGAGATTAGTAAGAAGATTGTGTGATATTTGTAAAGAAGAGTATCAACTAGTGGAGGAAGAAACAGAGATATTTAAAAAATTTGAAAATAGGAAAATATATCGTGCCAAAGGTTGCGCATCATGTTTAAACATTGGTTATAAGGGCCGGATTGCTATTTTTGAGACTTTTTGGATCGACTCTAAAATTTCAAAACTAATAAGTGATGGATGCGACGAAATTACACTTATTAATGCTGCGACTGATCTAAAAAAATTGAGTCATGATGCAGTACAAAAAGTTATTGAAGGGCAAACAACAATTGATGAAATAAAACGTATAGCTGTTTTAGATTAACTTTAAAAAGATATTGATATGGAAAATTTTATTTACAAAGCGATTGATCAGTCTGGGAAAAAAATTGACGGACAAGTGGCAGCTGATGATGATAGGTCTGCCTCAAGGCAGTTAAGACAGCGAGGATATAGGGTCCTAGAGTTGAGCTCAAAAGCTGGTAAATCTGTCGATATTGATATGAAAAGCCTAATTAATTTGCTGATTAATATGCGTCCAATTTCAACTACTGATAAGATATTTTTTTTCCGGCAAGTGTCCCTGATGCTTCGTTCGGGATTATCTTTGACTGAGGCTTTAGCGAATATAGAAAGTATCATGTCTGGTCGCATAAGTATCATTGTGAATGAAATAAATTTTAAAGTTCAATCTGGAGAGACTTTTTCAAAAGCAATAAGTCAAGCTTCCGGTATTTTTCCTGAAATGGCATCGCATATGATTGGTAGTGCGGAGGCATCTGGCCAGCTTGATATTGTTATGGAAAGGTTGGCCGATCACATGGAACGGCAGTCAGATTTGAAAAGAGATACATTAACAACGCTTCTCTATCCAGGTATCACACTAATCATCGGAATCGGAATGTTTTTCTTTCTGTCGACTGTCGTCGTGCCAAAATTTGCAAAGTTTTTTACAGATTCTGGGAAGACAATGCCAGCCCAAACACAGTCACTGGTAGACTTTGCGAGTTTTCTTTCACAATGGTGGATGCTTATTTTTTTTATCATTGCTGGAATTTTCAGTCTGTTAGTTTACTACTACAGAACACCGAGTGGAAGACTAAAAATGGATAAAATATTTCTTAAGTTACCAGTTGTTGGCTCAATAATTCTTATCAGTAGTATGTCGCAGATTAGTTGGAGCTTATCGATGTTATTGAGGAGCGGTCTAACTGTTGTACAAGCATTAGATATACTCAAGAATATTGTATCTAACAAGGTACTATCGAATGATTTGATTATTGCTAGGCAGCGAATCCTGCAAGGCCAAAATTTGACGACAAGTTTAGCTGGTGGAAATATTTCGCCACTTATTCAGCAGCTAGCGTCTATTGGCGAAAAATCAGGAAGTCTTACTTCCATAATGGAAGAGGTTGGCCAGTTCTACGAAAGCGCACTGCAAGCAAAAAATAAATTACTAAGTAGCTTAGTCGAGCCAGTAGCAATTATTTTAATAGGCGGGATGGTCGCGTATATATATATTGCATTTTTCAAAGCTATATTTGCTGTATCTGGAGGTTAATAGTGAGAGAAAAAATAAGCAAGATAAATACTCTAATAATGGCAACATTATTTTCTACGTATCTTAATAGCCAGGAGGTATCAAATAATGAGCAAGATTCAATCGAAGATAGAAGCGAGTTAATTCCTCAGATTAGGGATCCCTTCAGTTTTAATAGAGATTTAAAAATGCTTAAAGATAAATTCAATGATGGTGCGCTTCCAATTTTTAGGCCTTCAACTATAGGGAATATCGTGCCCCAGCTCGCACTAAAAGGGATAATTGTAAAAGCTGAAAACAGCTCACCAATCGGTCTGCTACAAGTAGGACGGTCTGATGTGCATATGGTAAAAGAAGGCGATGAGATAGGATTTAAAGCAAATGACCCAAGCCAAGTAATAAAAATTAAAAAGATTTCTCGTTTGAGCATAATAGTAGAAGCGGGAACTCTTGCAGATGTGATTATTGTTCGTTAGTTTAATTTTAGAAACTCAGGAATAAAAATGAAAAAATTTATCTGCTTTTTTATAGCAATATTTCAATTTAGTGTATGCGTATACTCTCAAAACGATGATCTTCTGATTTCAGAGCTTGAATTCAAAGATGCGAAACTCATGGATGTTATTAGAGTGATATCTGAATTGTCAGGTGACAATATTGTTGCTACACCAGAGGCTGCTCAAAAAAATGTATCTGTCTATCTAAGAGGCGTCTCTACAAAGCATGCACTGGAGACGATATGCCGTATAAATGATCTTTGGTTCAGGAAGGATAATGCGAACACTTACAGGGTAATGACCAGTGATGAATATAGCAAGGATCTCGTCATTCATAGGGACGACTTTACTCGTGTTTTTGTTGTTAGGGCGCCAAATGTTGAAGCAATCGGTGAGGCCATTGAAAATTTATATGGACAGAGAGTTGAACTAACTGAATCTGGTGAGCCTAGTAGAATAAATCAGGGTGGACTATCGGGGTCTAACAATAACAGTAATAACTCCGGTCGCCAAACAGCATTTAATCAGTCTTCTTCAATGTCAATGATGAAGCAAGAAAATAAATCTATCGATCAGGATTTAAGTGTCGATCAAATAGCCGCTCTTGGTACCGAAGGAGAAAGTAGAAATATTGTCTCGGCAGAACAACTATTAACCCTATCAACTCAAAGAGAGCCTATTTTTGTCACAATGATTGCAGAGCATAACATTATTGCAGTTAGGACTGGGGATAAGGAAACACTTGATCAAATAGAGAAATTAGTCAATAAAATAGATAAACCAGTTCCTCAAGTTCTACTAGAAATGAAGGTGATGGACGTATTACTTGGCGACGATTTCAGTTCAGTTTTCAATTATGCATTTAACGACCCCAATTCAGATGATTCAGTTTCTTTAGGCAATAATGCAACTATTGGTGGTAGTTTTATTTATCAGTTTGTAAATGATAAGTTGACTGCAAACATAGAGTTTCTAGAAGAGAATAAGAGAATAAATGTTTTGTCTACACCGATTGTCATGGCGGCTAATAATAGAGCTGCAAAGCTTTTTGTTGGAGATGAGCTTGTCATTGTCAAGGGCTATACAAAAACTTCCCTGTCTGCTGGCGGCGGTAGTAATTTAACGGTTGTCAATAACAGCTCAACTATTGTGCCGGTAACTTCTATTGAAGAGGTTGGAAATACTATAGAAATTGAGCCATATATAAATTCGGATGGAACAATAACCATGAAACTAAAACAGCAGATTTCATCATTAAAAAGCAATGCTTCAACGGTTGGTGTAGTTCAAGATGACAATATTTTATCATTACCCATAGACTCCATATCTACAGCCAGTTTAGAAGGTACAGTAATAGCTAAAGATGGCCTAACTTTTGCTGTCGGGGGATTGATTAGAGAAAATATATCTGAGCAAACAAGTAGGGTGCCCTTCTTATCCTCTATACCTTTGCTTGGGCGAATTTTTTCGTCTGTCCAAGATAAAAAAACGAAATCAGAACTCATCCTTATGATAACACCACGTATTATGTCGGACCCTGCTATAGAGAGTGGGCCTACAGATTTTGTTACAAGTAATATAATTGATGATGGTTTGGACGACTATAAGAGGTTAAACGTTTTCTCAACGATTCGTTGTAGAGAAAATTGTTTGAATTAAAATGAAATACCAAATTTTTATAGTATTTTTCTTATGCTCTTGCCAGTCTTATAGTCCTACTCCAAATAACATGGAGTTCCCTGTTGATTATCGAGCTTATCATGATTATTGCTATCAAAAGGTATATGGGTCAGATAGTAAAAAGAAAAATGTTTCAAAAGCTCTGCCTTTCTGTATGGAGGCGGCAGAAAAGGGTTATACAAGTTCCCAAGTTATATTAGGCGAAATCTATTTATTAGGTGATAGCGTACCCCAAAATATTTCAAAAGCCTATTCCTGGTTTATAAAAGCTGCTGAAAATGGACATAGTCATGCGCAATATATGATATATATTTTATGGAAAGATTTTAATCTTACTAAAATATCAGAAAAGCAAGCCTTATATTGGTTAAATAAATCTGCAGATAGCGGACTTGCAGCGGCTATAAAAGCCAATTCAGAGTTATAATGTAAACATTATTCTTCAATTTTTACGTAAGAAAAATTTTAGAATTGGTTTATGATATGGAATAAATTGATAACTAGTCCCTTTAGAATTTATTGAAAAATTGACTTTTCAAGAGATTTGTCTTGTGATATGAATTAATATGTAATTTTTGATCACTAATTTAATCAAAAGGTAGGGAAATGAGCAATCAGTTCACTTTTTTAGGGCAAACAGTTACAGATTTAAGTATTAAGTATGGTTGGTTTTTAATTGTTTGGGCAGTAGCAGTTTCATTTATTTCCGCAAGTAATTCCTTTACATCATATATACCAGCTTTTATTGGTCTACCCATTATGGTTTGTGGTTACTTATCTCGATCATATCCAGAAAAGAGTAAGATTTGGATGCATATAGCCATATTATTTGGTTTAATCGCCTTTTTAGGCGGTTTAGATTTTTTAAGAGGTTTACTTTCGGATGAAGGAGCTTTTGCTAATTTAGCCGCAGGGTTATCAAAGTTGCTGTTATTGGTTTCTGGAGGTATTTATTTATTTGTATGCATAAGGTCTTTCATTTGGGCAAGAAATAAATAATTATTATTTGATGCCCTCAGAATTTAGTGATTTCAACTTATGCTTTCTATAAAGTGGTATATATACAAAAATAATTGCAAGTAACCAGAAGCTACTAAACAGGGAGATATATAAAATCCTATCACTACCAGATGCTAAAAAAATTCCAGCAAAAACTAACCCCGTCCAAATATAATCGATAATCGTATGCGCTTGGTGCCATTTTGCGCCAAATTTTTCTTCCATATTTTTTCGAAATCGCATGGAAGGCGCATACACATGCCGTGAAACGACTGGTATCTCGTTACAAAGCATTAAGAAAAAACCAGTAAAAAAAATATATTGATGAAGCATAAGGATTTCTAGATTTTAAGCTATCTAAATTTAATTGTCTTATTTAAAAATATTCATTACACAAAGAAATATGAGATCAAATTAATCTTTGTTCCCAAACCTTGGGACTATACTCAAGGTATTTATAATTATGCATAATAATATTTTATAAATTTCTTTTACCTTTCAGGTCAGTGTGGAGCAACAATGCCTAGTGATTATAAGATGAACGAGGGTACGCTTTCAATACAAAATTTTGTTCTTTCCCATCGTGAAAACAATGGACCTGCTATCGTTTTTGAGGAAAAAAAATGGACTTATCGTGAATACGTTCAAGCTTGTGGGCAACTGGCCAATTTATTATTAGAGCAACGAGATGAAGGACCTTTCCATGTGGGGGTGCTGCTCGATAATATCCCCGAGTATTTGATTACACTAGGCGCGGCAGCAATTGCCGGTGCTGCAGTGGTCGGCTTAAATCCAACTCGTCGCGGCGCTGAATTAGCGCGAGATATTTCACACAGTGACTGTCAATTTTTAATTACCGAAGATCGACATCTTGAGGATTTAGCTGGTCTTGAACTTAGTGTTAATCCGGCTAAACAGCTAAATATTAATACCGTTCAATGGCGTGCTGCGCTTAAAAGCCAGGCTGGGAAGCCGCTGCCTGAGATAGCTATCGATCTCAGCAAGGCCTATTTACTTATTTTTACTTCAGGAACCACCGGTAATCCTAAGGCGGCATTGTGTTCGCAAGCAAGGCTAGGGGGTATAGCACAGGCGTTTAATGGCATGAATGGCATTGATTCCAGTTACGTTGCTTACGCATCGATGCCGTTGTTTCATTCAAATGCCTTAATGGCCAATTGGGCCCCGATGTTAGCCGCCGGCGCCAAGGTTGTGCTGCGAAGGAAATTTTCAGCTTCAGGGTTTTTACCCGATATTCGAAAATACAGATGCAATTTCATGAACTACGTTGGCAAGCCGCTGACGTATATTTTGGCTACGCCTGAGCAAGCGGATGATGCCGATAACCCGCTAGTCATTGCCTTTGGTAATGAAGCCGTGGTGCATGATATTAAGCGCTTTGAAGCACGGTTTAACTGCCAAGTGCGAGATAACTATGGTTCGACAGAAGGCGGCATTAATATTATGCGGACTGCTGAAACACCTAAGGCTGCTTTAGGCGTTGGTCAACCGGGTACCGTGGTGTTAGATCCTGAGACGTCAAGCCCTTGTGCTGTTGCAGTATTTGATAGCAATGGACGTTTAAGTAATGCCGATGAAGCGGTAGGCGAGATAGCGAATGTAGAAACGGTTGCAACCTTTGAAGGTTATTGGCGTAATGATGAGGCCAATCAAGAGCGCACACAACAAGGTATTTTCTGGAGTGGTGATTTAGGTTATGTCGATGCCAAAGGGTTTTTGTATTTTGGCGGCCGCAATTATGACTGGTTGCGAGTCGACGGCGAAAACTTTGCCGCTGCACCAATCGAAACAATATTAACGCGCCATGAAAAAATCGATATTGCTGCTGTTTATGCTGTTCCCAATGCCGATGTGGGTGACGACGTTATGGTGACTTTATTATTAAGGCCGGATGTGACATTTGCAGACATTAGTATTGAAGGTTTTTTAGCCGAGCAATCAGATCTTGGTAAAAAATCAATGCCACGTTATATTCGAATAACGACAGATATGCCAACGACAGCGTCAAACAAAGTAGTTAAACGTGATTTACGAAGCCAAGGTTGGGAGTGTCAAGACCCAGTTTGGTTGCGTGATTCAAATAATCAGTTCAGCCTTTTGAATACGGTTACTTGCCAAAAGATTCGACAACAATTTGTTGCTCGTGATCGAGATGACTTAATAGACTTTGATCGAAAATAAATCTCAATTAGTATGTGTAAATAATAAAAATAGAAAAGGATGATTATATGTCAGAATTAATATCGTTAGTGATGGGCGCCAACGGTTTTTTAGGCAGCCACGTTGCTCATCAATTAGTCGCCGCAAATAAATCCACCAAAGCATTTGTTAGAAGTAGCAGTGATACACGCTCTATTGATGATTTAGCGTTGCCGACTTTTTACGGTGATGTGACCAATAAAGCTTCATTGCGTGAGGCATTGTCTGCTTGCGATATTATTTACTACTGCATCGTTGATACGCGCGCATGGCTAAAAGATACGGCGCCGCTGTTCCGCACTAATATCGACGGCCTAAAAAATGTTTTAGAAGTTGCTGTTGAGGTTGGGGTGAAAAAGTTTATCTTCACCAGTAGTATTGTCACGGTTGGTATTCAAGATCAAGGAATAGTGAACGAGTCAAATCTATTTAATTGGTACGAAAAAGCTCCGGCTTATGTCCGTTGTCGAGCACAGGCTGAGCAAATGGTGTTAGATTGTGCTGCGCTAAAAGGCCTAGATGCGGTCGCAATGTGCGTTGCTAACACTTATGGTCCCGGCGACATTCAACCCACGCCACATGGTGAGCTAATAAAAGATGTGGCATTTGAAAAGACCTCCTTGCCGATTGATGCCCCTAATCCTGTTGTTGATATCCGTGACGCAGCAACAGCGATGATCTTAGCCTCAGCAAAGGGCACTAAAGGTGAGCGCTATATTATCGTTGCAGAGCATGCTAACCAAATTGAATTATTCGCTCATGCCGCCGATGTGGCAGGCGTGCCAAGGCCAAAACTTAAGTTATCGATACCAGTAGTTTATGTTATTGCATTTATTGCTGAGATGGCGTTAAAGTTGGTGGGTAAGCGAACCTCATTAAATCGTGAATCGATACTGCTGACGTCGATTTTTAATGAGATGGATAATACTAAAGCAAAAACTGAGCTGGGTTGGCAGCCACGATCTATGCGAGAGAGTATTGCTGATGCGGTTAAATTTTATTTAGCGAATCCCTAGCATTTATGACAAAACCAGACTGATCTCAATGTAGCACAGTGCGATTTTTTGTTGAGTCATCATCGCTGTCATTTTGCTTCTTTCCGCACCGTATTTAATTTGCAAAGCATCTTCAGCTTTTATCACTAGTGGCTCATTGTCAGGCATTAAGCGGGCTGTTGCCGCATATCGTTGGCCAGTAATGTCACCTTCCCAAGTGCAGGGTGCTAAGCTAACCTTTGGAAAGTTGTGAATTCTGTGTACTTTTGCGGAGTCTTTCATAGTGCGCATATAGAGCTTTTCACCATAAATGGCGAGCCATAGGGGGGTCAAGACAAGATCGCCGTTTCGTTTTTGGGTCGCTAATGAAACAGTGGCTTGCGTGGCAAGAAGCTGTAAAATACTCATAAAACGGATTATAACGCTTTTAAATTGTGTGTTGTTAGTGAGTTTTCACTTATTATTTGAATATTTAACCGATGATAGTCCTAAGATTGCGGTTCTTTCACGCTAAGCTAAGCCGTCTTTATTTACACTGTGCTTTAATTTAAACAGGCTTTATTTGTCTGCGCCGCTATCGGCATGATTTCTGTCGTGACTGACTCGATTGGACTTACGATAAAATGTTCGCTGAAAAGTTTATACAATCTAAGATCCTTACCGATGCCCGCGCTATCGATGGCCTAGATGACTTCGGCGAACCTGATTTTTACCCAGCATTGGAAGTTTTATTGAGTGACTTGGCTGCCGCTCCATTAAATAAGTTAGGCGCCTCAATTCTGCGCGGTGGTATTGTTCGTAGCCTCGCTAATCGCTTGCGATTAAATTATTGGTTTGTTCGCTACCCAGAGATTGCCAACGAGAATATCATTGCGCCGTTAGTGGTCGTGGGAATGATGCGCTCAGGAACCACCTTGATTCAACGATTATTAGCAAGTGATCCCCATCACTGTACGACTCTAGGATGGGAGGCGTTAGAACCTGCGCCAGCGTTAAGTTATGATCCAGCTCAGGCTGAGTTGACAGATCCGCGCATTACTAACGCTGAAATGCGCGAGGCTAATTCACGAAAATACACACCACATTTATTTTCTATTCATCCTTCTTATGCCCTCAAGGGTGAAGAAGAAATTATGTTTTTAGCTGATGCCTTTTTGTCGCATGTGCACGAGTCTTCTTGCCATCTGCCGGTATACCGGAAATGGCTCGATCAGCAAGATTTCACGCCGGCTTATCATCACTTGCATCGATGTTTGCAAATTTTGCAATGGCAAAAAAAGCATCGTGGTGAATCTTGTCATCGTTGGGTGTTGAAAACGCCAGCGCACTTAGGTTATTTAGATACTTTGTTAACTACCTTTTCAGATGCGCATATTGTTCATATGCACCGCGATCCCATCGCAACAATTCCTTCTGGTGCCAGTTTAAATGCCACACTATGGCAGATGCATTCTGATCAGGTCGACCCATTAATGGTTGGCCGCCAATGGATTGAGCGGATGCAATGGACTAATCATCGAGCTCTGGCTGTGCGCAGTAAAATGAAAGATGAAGATCAGCGCTTCACAGATGTTTATTTCCGCGATGTTGTCAGCGATCCGATAGCGCAGGCCGAAAAAATTTACGGTGCAATAGGTCAGCCTTTGTCTGATCAGGCCAGAGCAGCGATGGTTGATTGGTTAGCCGAAGACAGCAAAGATAAGCTACCCAAGCATCGTTATGATGCAGAAAAATTCGGTCTGTCTGAAAAATTAATTACCGAGCAGTTTAGTGATTATATACGACGTTTTCACCAGCATTAAACAATGCGATAACAATGCGATAACAATGCGATAACAATGAGGCAAGTAATAACAACCGTCAATACAGAAAATAACTTAAAAAAAAATGACAACAAGGAGAATTGTATGCCGCATTCTGTCGCGACAGATGAACAGCATCAACAAGAATTAGCTGCTTTAGAATTAATTAAGCATCCTATCGTTCAGGCTGCATATCAAAGGGTTTACGACCATTGGCTGGAAATTTTTCCACCGAGTGATGTAATGCGAGCTTGCTTTGACGAGGCCTTTGAAGAGGTTATGTTCTCGGCAGCGGTGTGGTCTTCTAACCAAGATCCACTGAGACCAAAGGTGTCTGTTATTACGCGTTTAGCGCATACAGTTAACGGCCAAGCGATACCCGGTTCACGTTGGGGTATTGATAACCCTGATTCAATTTATCGGGTAATTCCTATTTCAGGTGATGAAAAATACTTAATTCATGGTCGCGTTGGTCAGCACCGAATGACCGAAAATTACTTTACCCTTTGGGATGAAAAAATGGGTACGGTAGATGTACTCGATGGCAATGCATTAGTCTGTGCCGAAGATGGTCGCTTTACTATTACGGTTGATAGTGAACCTGCCGGCGATAGAGTGAATCATGTGCAGAGCTCGCCGACCGCTCACGAGTTTTATATCCGCGATGTGATGCTGAATTGGGATAAAGATGACCCTAATGAATTGGCTATTGAGCGCTTAGGGACAGAGCCGTCTTCACCGCCAATGACTGGCGATGAGCAAGCTGAGTTGACGGCTAAAATGATGCTTCACTTCGCGACATTTACTACCATGTTGTCTAAGGGCAGTTTCCGTCGGCCTGCTAATGATTTTAGTTTGGCGGTATCGGGTGATAATACGGGTATGCTGCGCAATCAGGTTTACGTTGGCGGACATTTTAATTTAGCCGATGACGAAGCTTTCGTGATTGATATCAATGATGGTGGCGCGGCTTACTTTACTGTGCCAATTGCTAACGTTTGGGGTACTACGCTTGATATTCTTAATCGAACAAGCACCTTGAATAAAGCCCAATCAGTGTCTAATCCAGATGGCACTTATACGTATGTTTTGTGTGCCAAAGACCCTGGCGTACATAACTGGCTAGATACCTGTGGCTTTACTGAAGGCATGTTAACACTACGAATGGCTGAGTTTCCTGGTAAAAAACCAACGCTTAATTTATCGGCTCAAGGCCGAGTCGTTAAGTTCGCCGACTTAGCGAATCATCTGCCAGAGGGCACGACTTATCTCGATGCCGATGGTCGAGCGCAACAACAAGCGCAACGTGCGGTTGCTTATGCACGACGTTTACCGGAGTTAAATGCATGAGTGATGAAAATAAAACTAACCGCGTTTGGTTAATTACTGGCTGTTCTACAGGTATTGGCCGTGAAGTCGCGAATGTTGTTTTGGCCAGTGGTCAGTGCGCCGCAGTAACGGCGCGTAATCCTGAGTCGGTCGCTGACTTAGTGGCAGCTTACCCAGGCAAGGCATTGGCGTTAGCCTTAGATGTCACTGATCGCGCAGCGGTGACATTGGCAGTTTCAAAAACAGAACAGACCTTTGGTGCGATTGATGTATTAGTCAATAACGCCGGTTACGGTTATATGTCTGCTTTAGAAGAAGGCGAAGATGCCGAAGTTCGAAAATTATTCGATACCAATTTTTTTGGCGTGGTCGATTTAATCAAAGCAGTTTTACCTGGTATGCGTAAACGTCAGCGTGGCTATATCATAAACATGTCGTCAATGACCGGTCTCGTCACTAATCCACCCAATATTTATTACAGTTGCACCAAGTATGCAATGGAAGCCTTAACCGAAGGCTTAGCAAAGGAAATGGAACCGTTTAATATTAAGGTGACAGCAATCGAGCCTGGCGCTTTCCGAACCGATTGGGCGACCCGTTCAATGCAGGAGACGGCAACACCGATTGATGCCTATGCCGATACCGTTGGCGCCCGAAAAGAGTTAATCAAACTGGCTGGAAATATGCTTCCGGGTGATCCTAAGCGCATTGCCGATGCCGTATTGATGCTCGCTGATCATGAAGATCCGCCTTTGCATTTACTCTTAGGTCATGACGTATTGGGCGCATTTAGAAAAAAACTTTCAGACTTGAGTAGCTCTATTGATGAATGGGAAACCGTTACTAAAGACGTTAATTTTCCACCTGAGTAAATTAGGTGGCAGTACTTTATTTATAGGAGAACGATTATGCAAATTACAGATCGAACAATTATTATCACTGGTGGCGCATCAGGTTTAGGCGCGGCCTGTATTCGCGCGATTGTTGAGCGTGGTGGTAATGCGGTTATTTTTGATCTTAATCAAGATAAAGGTGATGCCTTAGTTGCCGAGTTAGGCGCTAATGCGTTGTTCTGCTCCGTTAATGTGATTGAGGAGCAGTCTGTGCGCGATGGTATTGCGGCAGCAAAATCTCAATACGGTGATATTCATGGCGTGGTTAATTGTGCGGGTACGGGTGATGCTGGTCGAACAGTCGGTCGTGACGGCGCCTATCCATTAGAACGGTTTCAGAAAATCATTAATCTTAACTTAGTGGGTACGTTCAATGTGACGCGTTTAGTTGCTGAAGCCATGCAGACTAACGAGGTGAATTCTGCCGACGGCGAGCGCGGCGCGATTGTCAATGTCGCTTCAGTGGCAGCGATTGACGGGCAGATAGGGCAGGTCGCTTATTCAGCATCTAAGGCAGGCGTTGTCGGCATGACGCTACCCATTGCACGTGACTTCGGCAAGCTAGGGATTCGAATCAATACCATTTGTCCCGGTGTTTTTATGACTGAATTGATGGGCATGGCGCCACAAGAGATGATCGACGGCCTAGCGGCCAATGCGCAGTTTCCGCCGCGTTTGGGTGATCCCAGTGAGTTTGCGCACATGGCATTAAGCTTGATCGAAAACACCTACATTAACGGTGAAACGATTCGCTTAGATGCAGCTATGCGCATGCCGCCTCGGTAATTAACGCTAAGGCAAGTCAGTGCAGTAGTAAAGTATCGGTAACGCTAGAAATACCAGTCTTCCTAGCGCAGCCTCTACAGTGATTTTAAGAAGCTTATTAAGGCATCTTTATTTGTTGGACTTAAGGCTTGATAGGCTTGCTGAGCATTCTCAGCTTCACCACCGTGCCAGCGAATCGCTTCGTCTAGTGTGCGCGCACGACCGTCGTGCAGATAACCTTCGCCGCCGCTAACGCCTTCAGTTAGTCCAAGACTCCATAGTGGTGCAGTACGCCATTCGTTGGGGTTGGCGTTGCCTTCAATTAACGTTGACGATAAGCCCGGCCCCATATCATGCAGTAATAGATCGGTATAAGGATGAATCGTTTGGTTACGCAATTCAGCGTTCGGATGATAAGGCGAGGTCTGCAGATTGCTCGCGTGGCACTTATTGCAACCTGAAATATTAAAAAGTTGTTCGCCCTGAAGTGCCACAGGATCGTCTAAATCTCGTCGTGCAGACACACCCAGTAA
>MDSY01155791.1_pt1 | contig 16370 bp, 9 predicted proteins | sample 811131 | NCBI WGS metagenome assembly MDSY01 (sample SAMN05326643, study PRJNA326480) | marine metagenome | isolation source: seawater | place: Atlantic Ocean: South West | collected 2010
CACCCTATTTTCCGCACGTACCGGTACCCCATGGTCTCCACGTAGCTTGCCGTTTCGGAAACGTTTTCGGCGTTGTGCATGGCTTCGTACAGGATCCAGGTCGGCGTAAACCGCGCGTCGAGAATCTCACGCAACACTTTATCACCGACGCCCTCCGCGTCGATGGAAAGGAGTCCGAATTTCTTCGGCAACGAACACTTACTCGCGTTGTCTTGTATAGGCAGCACATCCACGTCGACATACTTTTCCCCGACTGATTGCTTATCACCACCCTTGAGCCGCGCCAGCTTCGCGTCCCTCAGATTCAATTTAGATTTTGCTTTTTTATTTTTCACGTCGTCATCATTATCCATCGTCAACTTGCTCTCCATCGCCACCACGTCCCCCCCTAACTTTAGTTTCAAAATTTCTTTCGTCTTCACCCCCGCCATCCCCGCGTTGACGTAACAGCTCGTTTGTTTCCCTTCCCGGTATGGGTCTATTAGTGGGGATTGCACCTGTTGCGCTAACTTTAACATATCGCGATTAGGCTCCACTAAAACCGAACTCCACCCCCAACGCACTAAGTTATACGAGTTGCTCGATAAAAACCCGTCGTTCGCGCCAACGTCCATTACCAACGGAGTGAACCCTAATAAGGTTGCAATATCGGTATAAGTAGTCGTATCACTATCACTTCTCTCTGCTTTTTGTATTTTCACTTCCAGTAACCTTAAAAACCGGCCGTAGATATAACTGGCTTCGCCAGAATGCGACAAGTCAATCCCGAGAGTCTGCACTTTCGGGAAGCGATCTTTGTGATTATCGAAACCATCATCGCTACCCACCCCACCCAACCCCTCCCCTCCAACCGTGGTCAAGTGCACGCGTGAAACCGTGTCCCTCGTGACGCTCGCGAGCACGCCTGACTTGACTATATCGTGAATCGCGCTTCGCAGCAGCGGGCGTTCCACGATATCCGTCCAATCGCTCACGTCGTCCAAGTACGACGTGACCAACGAAACTTGCCCGCTGAACCAAGCTGCGCCCCGGACCACGGAGAACACCAGCCACGCCAGGGTCACGTAAGCAGTCAACCGCACGCACGAGGACACCACGCCTCCACGGGACGTCCGCATCGAGCGTAGGTACCGGGAGGGACCGGGGAACGCGTGTGGAGGTGTGTGATGTCCCGATATCTGGCTGGATTCGGTCATACAGTTTCTAGCAGTTTCGGCGCCGTCCCGGAAAAGTTCTTAGCCGCCTGTCTCGGAGGTAACAACGCCAGTGCTTGGGACACTCCAACGATGTTGCTGCCCGACCCCGGGGGGGCGCCCGGGCCTCCTCCGCCGGGTTACCAGATGATGTATCTGATGCCGGACGGTCGAATGATGCCCGCGCACCCGATGGGTGCGCCACACGTGATGATGGGGGCGCCCCATCCTGGCGCACCGCCTCCGATGCACACGCCTGGATGGGGCGCGCCTGAGCCGAACTGGGGAGGCACACCTGGCGCGGGATGGGCCCCAACACCCGGAAGTCACCCGCAGCATAATTTCGGGCATCAACTTCCACCCCCTCCCCCACCTCCGGGATTGCATCAACACCCGCAGCCGCCGTGGCGCGCCGCGCGGCCTCCCCCGCCGCCCGTGGGATCTGTGGCGAGAAATCCAAATAATGGAAATTCACCATTCGTCCCGGAGTACGGCGTAGCGCACCAAGGCCACGTTGGTTCGAATCCCCCAACGAAACACAGCAACAATGCTTCTGGTAGCATAAAACAACCACCATTAGCCTCCGCCCCCGCCCCCGGCACCGCCCCGAGTGTAGCCCCGACCAACCCAGCGGGAGGGACGCCTGGAAATCCAAAGAAAGGAAAACCGAAAAACAAAGCAAACGCTGTCGTCACGTTCCCCACCGTGGACGAGATCCCTGTTGTGAAACCGGTTGACTTTGATTCACTGCCACTCGACGTGCAGCAGTACCGGCTGGAACGCGCGAAGAATTGGCCGTCGCGGAAAGCAGAAGAAGCGAGACTAAATGCTCATGGCGCCGATGCCGAGAAAGCTGTGCAGTTAGCGTTGGAGGAAAAACTCGCTCGCGAAAAGCGAAAAGCGCGCCTCGCCGAAGTTTTAGCGGAACAGCGCAAGCTGGGGCACTTCGAAGCCAGCGAGGAGATCGGAGGGATGCTTGGGGTAGATGGAGTTGCTGGAGGTACTACAGATGGAGATGCACAAGGTCATCAGAATAATCAGAAAGGAAAGGGCAACGGGAAAGGGCAAGGCGGGCGGGGCGGGCGGGGGGCAGCGCGCGGCAGGAATGCTGACAAGGCTAACAACAAAAGCACTCCTGACTCCTCGCGCTGGGCGGGGAACGCGAAGCGCCCGTCCCCGTTCGAGTCAGGTGATGTTGTGCACCCGGCGAAGCAACCAAAAATAGAGAACGATGAAGGGGAACATCCAATGGGTAAACAGTCTGAGGTACAACGAAAACCAAGCGCGAAAGGTAACCAGCGCGCGTGTCGCTTTTGGGCGGAAACGGGCGTATGTCGCCGGGGTGACGCCTGCGGCTTCAAGCACGAGGGAGAGGGTGGGATCCTTGGACCGGCACCACCCGGGGCGTACGCTGTTCCTCCCGGGGACGGTGGTGATGGCAATGAGATAGAAGGTATCGAAAGCATCCCCACTGGTACTACTGGCACTGGGGATGGAACAAGCACAGCCGCTCCGGGGACGGAGAGCTTCAAGAAGAAGCAAGCGTGCCGGTACTTCGCGCGCGGCAGGTGCGCCGCCGGCGACAGCTGTACGTTCGCGCACATCGAGCGGTCAGTGGGCAACCAGTCTCGAAACAATAACAATGCACAAGGGCGAGGTGGTACAAAAAATCCAACCGACCAGACTCTTTTGAAAAAGCTGTTCGCGAAGGAAGTGCGGCGGGATAAGTCGCGGTTGCTTCAGGTTTTCAGGTTCTTAGTTTCGAACAAATTCTTAAACAAGTGTCCTGCGGGCAAACAGTGGGAAGAGTCCAGTAACAACTTGGTGATGTTCCCCTGGGTGGACGACCCTGAACACGTTGACAAGGTTAAGGAGAAACTGAAAGTGCTAGCCGCAAAGGCGGAGGAAGAGGATGTGCCAGAGGATGAATAGTGTATGCGTAGTTAGATGTATGAAATGTTGTCACCGCTGTATTTAGTGGTACCTTTATTAGTAGCGCTCTATTAGTATCCTACCTACTCCTACCTACTCCGCTTCGTCCCCGCTGTCGCTCCCCATGTCGTCGCTGTCGTCACCCCCTCGCTCCTCCGTGGTGGCGTCGCCGTCTGCAAACCGCAAGTGCTCCCCCCCCCGGTTTTCGTTTTCGTCTTTTGCACCTTCTTTCCTTTCTTTTTCGTCTCCGCAGGTGAGTCAGCTTCTTCTTTCGGTGAGTCGGTGTCTTCTTTACCTTGTTCAACCTCCATCTTTTCTTCCTTGTCCGGTTCCTTCACCTTAACCACCGGCTTGGGCCAAGGCTTCTCCCCCAGTACTTCAGCTGCAATTTGCTCAACATCCTCACTCGCCAACTTAATGAACGCTGAAATATTCTCCGCGGCCAACAGCCGCGTCATTTTCCACTTGAACGCCGCGTCATTTTTTCGTTTATACGTCTCCTCGATATCCGCCTCGGGGTCGCCGTCCTCGTACACCTCATCTAAAAACTGTTTGGAGTTTGGTGGTTGAGACTGTTTGTGACTGTTTTGATACTGTTTGCCTGTACCGTCGTTTGCATTCCCTTCACCCAAAAGCGCCCCTTGGTTCGTCTCGCTCAAGTTCCACAACCGGTCCAGTTCGGGGTTGCCTAATTTGACTCTTTTTGAGCTTCGATTAGTATCATCAGAAACTCCCTCCTCTTCTTCCAACACGTCGGGGTCCCTTTCTCGTTCAAACGGCTTGCACGCCTCCCGTTTCCACGCACTCCAGTGTTTTTCCCTGCGTAGGGCTAAATCAAGAGCTTTGGCGAACGCAGTACCGGCCGGAGGGGTCTGGCGTAACTGAAAAAAAACCCGCTTCTGCAACGACGACGTCTCGGTTTCGATTTTGCGATCACTCGCGAGCTTTTCTTTATCCTTTTCTTTTTCATTTCCCCCCTCAGACTGTTTGCCCATAGCACCGCGGAACACCTCTTCCCTGTGGTTGAGAAACACCGCGCACTGCGTCAGGAAGTGCCGTCTGAAGTTCGCGTCCTGGAGCTGCAGCCGGAGCAGGGGTACAGACGTTAAATACTTTACACCCGGCGAGTTGGAGGAGGTTTTATTGTTGTTAATATCGTTCCCGCCACTCGCAAACGCCATCGCACTTTTCGCGGCTTCAACCTCTGCCGCACTCGATTGGTCCAGCTGGCGCGTCTCGAACGTATCCAACACGGCGTCCAGGGACTCTCTGAACGCGTTCCAACCAGGGTTGTCGGTACCTTGTTCGTCAACTCCCGACGCGACTTGCGGGTTCTTGAAGAATGATTGGAGGTTCCAAAACGTCGCGTAAAAAGATGTGGAAACAGACGCATCAGTAGACGCAGCAGCACCAGCGGGGCTTGTAGTCTGCCCATTTTCTTCTTCGACACCCAGCGCGGTAGCATCCACGGTACCCAGCGCCACGCCGTGCCCGTCGTTGTACGCCCCCGAGATGTTCAAAGCGCTCCGCTCCGAAAGAGGGTACATTGCCGATAAAAGAAGACTCACGCGGCCGCGCAACACGACATCGTCGATCTTTCCAATCGATAACCTGCGCGTCAAATCATTACAGGCGCGTAACAGTGTGAGCTTTCCCCTTTTCCAGCACGTATCGCAACCCAGGCGCTCCCGGACGCGCTCCACCCAGCCGAACACCCCGCTGCACTCCTCCACCGTGCTCGTCTCCAGCACGTTTTGAAGCACGACAAACACGGAGCCGGGATCGCTTGTACCGGTTTCCGAAAGCGTCAACGACAAATCGAGCACTCGGGGGAGCGTGGTGTTCATCAAGGGCGTTTTATTTCGGGCTGCGTTTGCCACCACGCCATGCGCCAGCCGGCACAACGCGTGTTCCACCAACCCGCGGGTGTCGGACCCGATTCGGTCGGTGGGGTAGCCAGCGGAGTCCAACACCAGGTCATCGAGGGCGCCGTTCATCAATTTCAGCGCACTCGGATCAAGCACATCGCCACTCTCCACGATCCTTCCAAGCCTCGACTCCAACTCCAAGCGCTGGCGCTCGAAGACAGACATCGCGACCAAACGATCGGCCTGACACGCACCGCTGTTACCACAGTGACACGAGCAGTGGCGGGAACGAGAGCGGGGTGCGAAGGCTGGAGAGGGGGCAAAAAGTCCCGCCACCACTGACAGACTGCGCGATCGCCGAGCTTGTTCGACCGACGCCGAAGAGTCTCGTCCGACGATATTATCGTCAGATCGACGGCGGAAGGGACACGAGGACGCGCGTCGGCCACGGGGCACGGGCGCGGAGGGGATGGCCGACCACCTACAGGATATCGTGCTTCGGCTTAGGGATGAGCAAGGTGCGTGTTGTGGACGAACCGACAACGATGGGACCCGCACCCGGACCACGAATCGCGCTCCTGCGCAAACGGCACGCGACACACGTTTAGGAGCGATTGCACCTCAACCCCAATGCTCTCGACCGAAGCCTTAAGAGCGCCAGAGGCGTTTGGATGCGCGTGTACCGCAAAGACTGCAATTCTGACAAACCCTGACATACCCCGCCCAAATCCTCCCCTCCTCAACAGCCCGCGGCGATGCGGTGGCTTCGCTCCTTGAAGTTCTACAGAGCGATTCCAATTCACGCGATCGCCTCGCAGAGCTCAACGCCGTGCCAGGTTTGGTTGACATCCTGCATGACTTCCTGGACGTGCACGACCAACACGCAGAGTCAGTATCAAAGAAGGAATCCACGAACGATGACACAGATGTAGACGCTGAAGTGGAGAAGCGTCGGGTTAGGGATGAAAGCGGTGTGGTCGCGGGGAACGCGCTAAAGGCTTTGATTGACATGACCCAGACGGTGGCGACGCGGTTGAGGGTAGTGGATGCTGGGGGCATTGGTCCTGTTTGTCGTTTAATGGACGCTGATGTATTCGTAGAGGCGGTTGCAGAGCGTGCCGTGGTTTTACTCATAAACTGCTGCACCAATAGTAGTGCGGATGGAATCGATGAATCCGACGATCCTTTTTCCCCAGCCGCGAAGGTGAAAAAAGCCGTGGCGCAAACCGGCGGGGTGCTGAAGATTATCAACGGGCTGAAACGTACTCCGAGTGATAACGCGGGGTTACGAGCAGTACACCTGCTTTCGTTACTGTCCGATGAACCGTCGGTGCGGGTTAAGTTTCGAGCGGTGGACAGCGGCGGCAAAGATGACGCGGGATTCGCGGCGCTCATTCCGTTTCTTGAGATGAATGTTAATGGTGGAAAATCTGGCAAATCCGCCAGCACCCCAATCCCCACACACGTCAAGCACGCCGCTGTTGCGAGCAACAACCTGTGCATCAACGACGTGCCGAACAAAGAGCTGTTCTGCAAGGCTAGGGGCATTCCGCCGCTGATGGGTTTGCTACACGGCGGATCGCCGAACGGCTTTTCAGGAAAACTGAACGTCATCCCGCTGATCACGAAAACTGTGGTCGATGCCGTAAGCACACTGGCGATGGACAACGATTTGTGCGACCAGGTTGTGTGCGACACAGGGGTGTTGCCGAGCTTGGTTTCGTTGGTAGGGGACTCGAGATGCGACCAGGACTTGAACCTGTCAACGATACACGCGGTGATGCACATGGCGCGTGACAGCCGGGACGCGAAGCGCCAACTCACCGAGCACGGCATCGTGCCCAAGATGAGGGACATCGTGGACGGGTATGATCCGTCCGTGGAGTCCAGTGAGGTGATGGTGATACCTGCGATAAGTTGCATGGTGAACCTCGCCGTCGACACCGAGTACTGGGGGCAGGCGGAGCTGGCGGAGGAGGGTGTGATTGGTCCTGTTAAGCGCTCGTTTGAGCTAGGTACGTACACAAGCCACAAAATCCTGCTCGCCTTTTCCTCGCCTTTTCCTGCTCGTTCGTCACCTCCGTTTCGAGCTTTTCAACACATCCTGTGAGGAATTCTTCATTATCCCGATATGAAGAACGCACCCAATACGTCCCAATACATCCGGAGACTGTTTGCCCATACAAAAGACTGACTTACATTTCCAAAATCCTAGCATCACCTGGGGGAAAGTTCGCGCAAGTGTGCGTCGCGTTCACGCACGCCTTCGTCAAGAACAACCCCGACAACGGGTTCGCGGCGGCGGAAAGCGGGATCCTGCAGCTCCTGGCGTACCACCACCTGCACACCAGAGATTCCAAAACCAGCTCAAAAAAACGTTCCTCACAAGAAGCGTTAGTTACGTTAGGGGCGGCGACAGATGCGGATGAAAGCGCGCGAGAAATAGTAGCCTCCACATGTGGTGAGTTATTGCTCAGGGAATGCTTACAGGCTGGAGCAGGCCAGGGTGTCTACCTTCCCCCCGAAATCACGGATAAAAAACGTTTAAAAAAGGAAAAAGCAACGTTGGATGAAGTCATTGGCATTGCGAAGCACTGTAAGGATGGGGCCAGTTTCGCAAAAGCGGCGGATGACGCGCGGTTGAACCGAAAGAAACGCAGGGCGCAGGAAATTTTCGACGCCGAAGCTGCGTTGGAGAAGAAACTGGTGGAACAGCTGGCGGCGAGGGAAAAAGAGTTGCTTGAAGCAGAGGCAGCTAGGGTGGAACTTCGCAAAGCGCAGGCGCACGTCGGCCAATCCGAAAACAAGGTTAAAAAAGAAGTGAACGAAGCTCGCGCTGCGGAGAAGGAGTTGGAAGGAGCTCAGCGGGCGTTGAAACGTAAAATCGCAAAGGAAGGGGAAAATTCGAAAGCGGTTCAAGCGTTACGTGAAACGGTTGACTCGAAACAGAAGAGCTGGGAGAAGGAACAGCGGGAGTTGGATGAAGCGATTGCAGCGCACAGTGCGTCGGAAGCGGCGGAAAAGAGCGCTAGAGGTACGTACGACCGGGAGAAAGCCGAGGCGGACGCGGCGGAGAGAGAAGCGGAGACGGCGTTGGCGGAGAAGGCGAATCGGGAGGAACAGCTGGACGCGATGGACGTCCGCGCGCGGCGGCGGTTCTTGGAGCAGGAAGAGGCGGCGGAGCTGGCGGCAAAGAAAGCAGCAAGGGCGGCGGTCAGGGCGGCGGAGAGGATAAACTCAGGGGACCCTGACGTCGACATCGAAGCGGCGGAGGAGGAGGAGGACGAAGAAGAAGAGGACGAAGACGACCCGTTTGAAAAGAAGTGTTGCGTGATTTCTTGATTGTCTTTTTAAGAGACTTTGTAAACCGTTCTATCGTAACCTTACTCGTTAAACCCGATCCTATCTTACTTTAGTTGTTGAATCCGAAGTAGCATTGAATCGTGAAGGGCTCTTGCTTTATTTAGGGCTCTTGCTTGATGTCGGGCGAATTGTCGGGCTCGCGCTTGATACGCTTTGAACTCGGGGGATCCGCGCGTGCCACTTTGCAAGCCGCACAGAAGCGTTTCAGCTTCCCGTGGGGGCAGGGGGTGCACGCTCCGCAGAAGTGTTTCACGTTGCCGTGAGGGCAACAGTTGCAATCCGCGCAGTCACTTTTCAGCTTACCGTGGGGGCAGGGGTTGCATACTATGCAGTTTTGTTTCCGCTTGCCGTGAGGGCAGGGGTTACACACCGAGCAGCTCTTTTTCCGCCTGCTGTGGGGGCAGGCCTTGCACACCGTGCAGCCATGTTTCAGCTTGCCGTGAGGGCAGAGGTTGCACACCGTGCAGTTTTGTTTCCGCTTGCCGTGGGAGCATTGCTTCTGTCCGCCATCACTGCCGTTCAGTCGTCGCGTCTCCTTCCACGAGAGCCCGTATCCTCAAGCTCCGCGTGCCACGGTGTGCGCTCGTACCCGCGCGAAGCCGAGTGTCGTAGCTTTTCGTTTCGTTGCCCCCGATACAAAATATCGTTTATCGGATCGCCCGAGACTGTTTGCTCATACGGACGTCAGAGTCGACCTGCGCCGCTCAAATTTCCCGGGAACTCTTGTATCGTTTCGGAAAACGCCGCTGCGCGCACCGTTTCCGAGTAGATAAAACTTGCATCGCGTTAGAGCACCGCGCGTACTTACGTCGCACGCTCCCACTCTTTCCACGATGTTAGCCGCTTCGTGTTCCCTCCGCGCCCCTGTTGCAACACAACGGGACGTGCGCACCTGTGCCGCGGGCAAGAAGGCGAGGAAGAAGAGCGCGGCGTTGAAAAACAAGGCACCCAAGGTTGAAGCGCCGCCGGTTCGCACATCAGATGACGTCGACGTTTCGGCGAAGCCATCGTCAGCAGTGGAAAGCGAAACGACAACCCCTGCCACCCCAACCGCCTCTACTGAGAACTACGGCGGCCTGGGCTACGACGGCGACAACGCGATTCCGTACGGCGACACCAGCGGCGCCTCGGTCAAGATCACGGACGCCATGCTTTCCGTCGGGGACGTTGATTTGCTGAGCAATGCATCGGTGTTGATCATGCCCGGGCAAAAAGTCGCGCTCGTGGGGGGCAACGGGTGTGGAAAATCTACCTTATTAAAGTGCCTTGCTGGCAAGCGATCCGTACAGGACGGAACGGTCGCGATTTCACGTGAGCTGCAAGTTGGTTACTTCGAGCAAACCGCGGTGAGTGGGTCGCAGCTCACGGTGTACCAGGAAGCGCGTGCACGGATGGACCGAGTCAACGCGGCGGAAAAGGCACTGAGAGACGCGGAAGCTGCATGTGCGAAAGAATCAAGTGACGACCAAGAAGCCTGCCGAGCCGCGGATACGTTGATGGACGCCCTAGCTGAGTTCGACATGGCGGGCGGGTACGACGCGGAGAAGCAGATCGCGGGCGTGCTGGACGGCCTGGGGTTCGCACGGAGCCAATGGGACGCTAAATGCGACGACTTGTCAGGCGGGTGGCAAATGCGAGTAGCGCTAGCGAGGTTACTGTTATCCCCAGCCGGCAGTGGCACGGACGGCTTACTGCTATTAGACGAACCCACCAACCACTTAGACGAAGCCGCTAAAACATGGCTCGCGAAGTGGATCAAGGACAGCCCATGCACCACTGTGATTGTTTCGCACGAACAAGAGCTGATGGACGGGGCTTGTAGTCATGTGGCGGAAGTTAGAGGCGCTGGATTGCACTGGTACACAGGCAATTTCTCCGACTTTTTAGAAGCCAGGGATGAAAGGATCATGGTCGCCAAAGCCCTGTACGAAAAGCAACAAGCCGAGGAGGCTGATTTGAAGGACTTCATTCGACGGTTTAGCGCGAACGCTTCAAAGTCAACGCAAGCGCAGTCGCGGGCTAAATTATTAGAGAAGCTTCAAAAGGAAATGCTGAAGACGGTTTCAGCGGCGACGGCGACTGTAAGTGACGGCGCCGCCGGTGACGCGAGCAACATGAACCTCAAGCTAGCAAAACCGCCGCCCTCGAACCAGGACCAGCTGAAGCTTGTCGATGCGAGTTTAGGGTACACACAAGAGAACCCCATTCTTCAGGGATCGCTGACTTTATCGCGAGAAATGCGCATCGTCGTGTTGGGGCCGAATGGAGCTGGGAAGAGTACGTTGTTAAAAAGCATTGCGGGCAGCATGGCTCTCGTTAACGGCCAACGCGAAATTTGCGACGAGAGAGTAAAACTCGGCGTCTTTTCCCAGGACTTAGCTCAGTTTTTGCCAAAGGACAGCACGTGCTTGGAGTACGTCATGGACGTCGCGCGGCTAGACGATTCCTTGATGAGGGAAGAGAAGGGACGCGCGGCGTTGGGGGCGTTGGGCATTACAGGCACTATGTCGCTGCGGAAGATTGGAAGTCTCAGCGGAGGCGAAAAGGCGAGAGTAGCCTTGGCCGCGTTCGTGCTTCAACCTCGCAACTGTTTGCTCCTCGATGAGCCTTCCAACCACCTTGACGTTGGAGCGGTGAAGGCGTTGACCGACGGATTGCAGGGCTGGGACGGGTGCCTATTCGCCGTGTCGCACAACAAAAGTTTCTGCGAATCGCTCAACCCGACGCACGTTGTTCGCGTGAAAGACGGAAAGTTCGCGATGGAAAACTGCTACGGGCTGACGGATGCTGACTTCGAGCATGAGGAGCAAACAGGGGATGCTACGGCTAGGGCGCTTTTAGAGGCAGCTGATGCATTAGACATCGTTGGATCTATCGACGAAATGGAAAATGAACTCGTCGTGGTGTAGAGGCGAGAGCCTCTGTGTATTTTAGCTTGATAGTGTAATGCGAAATTGGCTGCACGCATTATGCTCTTACAATACTTCACCACTATCACCCCACACTACAACCCTTTCAATTTCTCACTCCTTTGCTTCTCATCTCCCACCACGTCCAGGGTGACGCTGGCCACGCGGTGAAACACGTCCTTCACTTCAAGCGGCATCGATGCGACTAACTCATCTAAAGCATCATCCGAAAATGAACATTGTATCAAGGCTTCTCGGTACCTCCCTGTCGTCACTATAGACGATTCAGCCCCAGACACAGACAACGGTGGGTCACTTAACGTCAACCGCACCGGCACTGTCTTGGTACCCGTTCCCCCCACTGGCACCGGGACGTTCAGCACCGTCAGCGGCGGCCGAGCGTGCGGAGCGTACCCGCCGATGTCAAGGACGCCGTTACCAAATCTATTCGACATTGATTCCTCATCACTATAATCCACCCCCGCTCGTCGTGCAGCTTCGCATAGCGCCAGCCCGTCCGTCACCACGTCCAAAACCTTACCATCTAACTCGAGCCATACGTGAGGAGTTGCCGTGGGTTTGCCGTCGCTTGACTCGTCCCCAGCCCTGTACCCCGCCATGGCTTTTATTGTTTTATTGTTTTTGGCTTCTCCACGCTCATGCCCCCCTACCGTGAATCCCTCTATCAGCCCGTTGCATTTCAGGGCTTGCAGAATTGCGAGACTCACTGCTAATCCGGCGCCATCTAAACCGGTTTCGCAAACAGCCTGCGTCGCCTCCGCTGCAACCGCAACCGCAGCGCGGTCCCTTAAACTCGCCGGAATCTCCCGGCTCACTTTCCACACTGCATCGGGGAGGGAGAGCTGCGTCGTGCCCGCGGTTGAAGACGCGGGAGAGGCCTGGTCGATCTCCAGCTCTATCGCGGCGAGGGACGAGACGTCAGCGGAGGATCCGCCTCGGCCGAACAAACCAGCCACGGCATTTAAGGTGGCGACTCTTGACGATGACCGACGTTTGGATGGGAACCTTCTTCCCGAAGAACACGAAGAGCAAGTCTTCCCCCCAAGATGGCGCGACCCACTGAAACGCGCACGTGACACCACGCACGTCACAGCCGCGTGACCAAAATGCGACGTGGACGCGTTCGACGCCATCTCGCGCGTCGGACACTGCGAACAGCTGTGATGACTCAGGGGAACAAACGAAGGGCATCGATATTTTCAACTTTTGACGCGACAGCTCGAGAAATTTGACAACGGGCAAGTTTGTGGAGCGTTTTCTCGTCCATCATTGACAACGCCGTCTACTCTCTCTCTCTCCATCTCACGCCACGACCCTTGAGAACAGCACCCTCTGCAACCCTGGAATCGCTGCCACTTCTTCATCTAGAAGCTCCGCGATCGAGTCATCCACGAACACCGCGGAGGGATTCGTATGGCTAATAGTCTGAACGCCGCTGGATGTATGATTTGCAGATTTATTTTTCCCAGTATTTTTCCCCAGCACGTCCACCATCACCCTCGCCTTACTTTCGCCTTTCCCCACATGTTGCACCTTTCTGTCAGCGTCACGCACGCCGTGGTGTGCTAAGAAGCTAATGATGTCATCCACGTGCCGGTTTCGAGTCACCACGTGGGTTTGTGAATGCGATAAAATAATCGAAAGTAAATGCGTGTCGTGCTCGGCGAATGTCTTTTCAGTTTGGTCGTCTGTTTTCGATTTCGATTTCACGATTGGCGACGACCCTACCTTCGTGGCGCACAAGGTCCGGTCAAAGTCCAGAAACACGACGTAATTACCGGTCAAATCCTTGGTTTCAACCATACTTACCACGTCCTCGCCGTCCCCTCTGATAATGCCACAAACAGAACACCCTTGAAAAGTCAAAACTTCGCAGGACAAACAGCGTTTGTGGTGGGGACACCACGCGGATTGTGGACAGGATTTTTTCGATAAACGAGGACCAACGACTTTTGGTGATGAAGTATTGTTTGCATCATCAGAGTTGACACTCACAGCTGACCTGGGACACCTGCCTCGCCAACGTCCAATCAAATCACAACGAAAACAGGTTCCGTACGTAATCCACAGCCCGCCGAAGTTTCCGGAACAGCTTGTGCACTTTTGCTTCCCTCGAAGGTACGCCAGGAGAGGCGTTGTTCCAGTGTCCGGTGGCCACGCTTCATTCGACACCGTCGGTTGCCCATCCTCATCATTCAGCCCCACGGCGGCTCCAGGGACTAAAATTTCTAATTCGCGGTACATCACCGGCCGCCACCGTTCCACTACTTTTCTATGCATACTGATGTACTCGCCTAGTTTAAAGTCTGACGGGAAGAAATCAGCGCCGCCGTCGTCGCCTGATGTAAATATTCTTTTCGACGGATTTTTAACAATGTTGTTTATTTGGACGGCGATGTCGCGCGTTGCGGGCGCGCATCCCTGTAGCAGACCGGTTAAGCGGTCAAACACAGTACCTTCCTTTAGTTTTAGTATCGCCTCTTCACCAAAGTCTACGTTTCTTTTTCGGAACACTCCGATACCGTCCACTCCAAAATCGTCGCGAAGAACACGTTCCACGGAGAGAGTTTTTGCTTCTATGACTTTTAACACTTGGTCAAACTGATTCGCTAAATCAGTCAACACCTTCCCGTACAACACGGTTTCGTATCGAATCGCAATCGCTTTCGAGGCTCCACGGGCGATCAGAATTTGCTCTACATGATGGGTCAAGTGAGGAGGCCATCTTGTGCACTCTTCTCCTGTATGGGTTTTTAGTGTTGTCATGTACGTATTGATTCGCGCAGAGACGTTTTCCAGAAACGCGTCCAACGCCACCCGCGCCGGCGTTTCCGTCAACGTTTCCACCTCGTCGCAATCATTTCCAGAAGTAGAAGGAGTGCCATTTCCAGAAGTATCAGTAGTATCCCGGGAGGTATCACCATGCCACTTGGAAGCATCACCCTCTCCAAAATCCGTACCCTCCCCGATCCCCCGCAGCTCTTTCCGCGCTTGTTTCAGCCAGCTCATCGTGGTCAACGAGTGCGGCAACTCCCTAAGCCGGGCCGGCCTCGACGAATCCGGATGCCTCGGCACGCAGCATATCTGTTTCGTCAAAACCCGCCCGTCGTACGCTGCGTGCGTCGCACCCTTGCACCGCATGTGCGTGATGCATATTTCCCGGTACCGAACACTGTTCACGAACCCGTTGTCGAAGTTCATGTCGTCCCTCCAAAACGTCGCGAACCGATGCAGCTCGTGTTCAAGGGGGGAGGAGGCGTGCCAGCAGTGTAGGAGGACTTTTTTGAGGGACACCAGGTTGCGGCGTAAGGAGAAGGCTGCCTCTAGGCCTTCATTTATCAGAGCATTTATACAGATCTCCGCTAGTTCCGTAGGCATCGTAGCAACCAGGTCATCTACCACCATCGAAAAGCTTCCCTGCGCGTAGTTTAGGATGTTCTTTTTCGTCACATCCAACGGGGACTCGCCGTCTACGTTCGCTTCAAACGCAGCCCGGGCGTGTCTCTCCCACGTAATAGGGTCGCTACTGAGCACCCACTCCGCGGAAGGCATCGGGAAGGGCATCACCCTAAACCCTGAACGAGCGCCGACCCCTGCGCGACCCAAAGTGATGAAATGAAATGAGTGATGCGCTTTTCATGTCTCCGGCGGCGGTGAGGTTTCGGTTTCGAGTTTGTTTCGTGAAAATGGTGTCATTACATCGTACACCCTACCTATTATTTCTCCTACATATCTGATACTCCTATGGGCGAAAAAGTCTCTCCATCCCCTTATCCTTTCCTGGTCGAGCTCCTGAGTACCGCGACGCTCGCGTTCCCCCGGTTCTGTTTATTTCGCGACGCCTGTACTCTAGCCGCTTGCATCTTAGCGCCTTGTTTCGAGTGCCGGCTCACCACCCCCTTGATCCGCACGCCTTTCAGGAACTGTTTCGACCCTGAATTATGATAATGCGACCCTCCACCACCCGCGCCCCAGTGGTGCACGACCGCACGTCGAGCCGCGTTATCCGCAAACTGCGCCTTGGTGGTGTACTGCGCGGCTAACGCTTTACTGCTCCCTCGCAACGCGACTCTCATGGATCGAACCGCAATCGCATTTGTCTTTTTATTCTCCTCTCGTTTTGCTAGTTTCACCGCCGGCGCGTTTTTAGCAATTCTCTTTTCATCACTTCTGCTCCCCTTCGCGACGTAATCATTGCGAAACTTTTGCTTATAGTACCGGCGGTAGTTCCTGTGCCCCAGGTGTTTGGTGTGGCCGTATTTGTCCCTCAACACTAACTCCAAACCGCCTCCGATTTTCTGGTCAAATAACGCGGTGGTTGCGTTATCGACCAATCCGGTGTCCATACTTTCACCAAAGTCGTAGAATTCGCTGTATTCGGGGGTGAATCCATCTTCGTTCGCCATGCGAAGCGCTTCGTCGAACAAAGGGTTACCTCTGAATACTGCTGGGGGTTCGAATTTTATCTTCACGTGGTTTGAGTCGCGCATGTGGCCTCGCACACCTTCCACGGTTTGGAACCGTCTGGCGCAATACAAACACTGTTTCCGCCGTACGATTTTCCGCCGAAGGTAATTCACGAACCCTGTCTGGTCGGTTAGGGAGTTGAAGTACGGAGCCGTGAAGCCGTGTGTAACTCGCATGTACTCCAGGTTTTGTTCGACAGTTTCTGATAGGTTATTATCAAACAAACTCAACAAAGGGTTGGGTTGTTTGTACTCGTCCAGCTCTTCGTCCGTTTCCCAATCCGATTCAGAGGAGGATTGCGATTCAGTTTCAGACTCATCAAGAATCTCATCGACTTTGCCTTCGTACTCGGTTTCGGCGGCCATTTGAAGACCGGCGAAGGATGCTTGAAAGGTATCGTCCAAACAAATATCTTCTTCGTCGAACAAATCATCACCTGACGCATCCGAATCCTCATCGCCGTCGTCCAGATGCGCCGCGAAGCCAGAGGGTACTTTGTTTGTGTTGCCTTCCTTCGCTTCCTCCTCCTCCTCCTCCTCTTCCTCCTCGTCGTCATTCCCCCGAAGCAAAGAAAACACACTCACAGCGGGTACGGACGACGAGTTCGTAGGGTCCGG